>MRWG01000055.1_pt1 | contig 231992 bp, 209 predicted proteins | sample 1013341 | NCBI WGS metagenome assembly MRWG01 (sample SAMN06117577, study PRJNA244670) | biofilm metagenome | biome: Water; feature: Cathode Biofilm; material: Biofilm; isolation source: microbial consortium enriched at the cathode of a solar microbial fuel cell | place: USA: District of Columbia... | reverse complement strand
ACAGTTCTAATGAACTGCTGTCGCCGGTAGAGTATGAAAGGCGTCACCAAGAACGGCTGGAAAGTGTCTAGAGAACTGGTGGCGATTCAATCCTGATGCATGGCTTTAAAGGCGGCGAATACATGCTTCTCCGGACGCCAAGGGAGCACATCACCTGGCAGGTGTATCGGTCGCTGATCGTTGTTTCGTTACTACTTATTCCAATAACGTTTTCTTGGGTCCTGCGGCTAGATATTGGTTTTTGGAAGTGGGCGCCCACTACAAGTAGCTGCTGCTTCTTTATTTACGGAAATCATGTCGTACCGTTTATATACGTAATCTCAGGGGCCTAACAAGGCGAAGCAAGCAGGGACGCACTACGCGCGCCCCTGTTGGCAACGTTAGGTGAGAGGAGGCTTTAATGCGGACAGTGGTCGCTGCGATCATTGGCCTTGTCATTGTGGTGGCCCTTGGGGTCGCACTGCATATGGCCTATGGCATTGGCTGGTTTACTTTCAACTCCGGAACCGTTCCACCGCAGGATAAGGCCGAGGCCTTGCGAGGACTTCTGGATAGCCCACGGCTCAAAGCAGCGGCTTACGGCTCGGCTGCTATTGTAGCTGGCATAGCGTTCCCGTTTATGGCTCGCACTAGCAACATACTGTCAGGTCTGCTTTATTCAGCGGCCGCTGGCTTCTTTGTTCTGCTATCTGCCGGGCTCGGAGCGCCTGGCATCATCGCCGGCGCTTCAAGTTTCGGCATTTCAGTGGGCTTGCACGCTATGATCCGGCGCCCAGAGGCAGCCGAAGCAGCGGGCCCACCTAACAAGGCAAAGCAAGCGGGAACGCGCTAAAGCGCGCAACCGTTTGCGACGTTATATTTTCTAAATGGGAGAGTGCTATGAAAAGAGCAATCGCACTGGTCGGATTGGCGATGATGGTTACTGGCTGCACAACCGCTGGCCCTTATGTTACGAATATCTCTAGTGACGGCAACAACGGCCTGAACATCGAAAAATGTGCGGTGAAGCTAAATGCCTTGATGGGAGTTGTATCTACAGCCGAGTGCACATCTCAACGGATTAGGCTACGGAACTAGATACAGGGATGCCGTAAACGGCGCCCCTGTTTGCGACGTTGTAGAGATTGAGGAATGGCGCGCATCGTTAAGAATGCATTCTCGTGCTTGGCTCTCTTAGTATTCCTGGTCTACCTGGTCGTCCGGTTGTTTTTTACCGAGGAGGCAGAAGCGGAGTTCCGGCACATAGCTGGCGCCCATCCAGCGGCGTACTCCGGCTTAATGGTTCTATTTGGCGGCATACTCATTCGGGCCCTCTATGCGATGCCAGAGCATGAAAGAAACGGGTTCGACCTGCTGATAGCCTGGTCGATTCTGATTGTCGGGGCCATCACACTATGTGAGGTGACTTTGTGATGGGGATAACAAGGCGAAGCAGGCAGCGACGCGCTATGGCGCGCTCCTGTTTGCGACGTCAATCATCGCGACAACGCAATTACCCAGCGAGATGCTATGACCCATTATGCCGGTTCCTGCCTATGTGGCACAGTAACATTTGAAGTGGAAGGTCGCTTTGACAGATTTTTACTTGTGCCATTGCAAACGCTGTCAGAAAGATACCGGCTCCGCTCACGCAGCAAATCTGTTTGCTCGGTCGGCCAAGCTCACATGGAGGTCAGGCGCGCAAGCCGTGAATTCTTTCACACTTCCAGGAACACGCCACAAAAGAAGCTTTTGCCGCGTCTGTGGTTCCGCCTTGCCAAGCACCCACATCCCGGATCTGGTTGTTGTTCCAGCGGGAAGCCTGGATGTAGAAGTGCCCGTGCCTGCGACTGCACACATCTTCACGGCCAGCAAGGCGGCCTGGGAGCGGGGGTCAGGCTCTGCGGCTGAATTCAAGGGCCTGCCAGAATGAACGGCGATCAAACAGCAGGTAGAGACAGCCATGGGTAGCCGGTGCCCGCTGTGTGAGTTAAGCGATAGTCAGCGCTTAACAGGCGCCAAACAGGTGATCGCCAGAGGCCGGTCTCAATGCAAGTAAAGCAAATACTGAGAGCGAACCTGGTGATCGCCGCCATTGTCGGCGGATTGCTCTACGCCTATACCGTGTATCTCGTGACGGGGGACACCGGCTATTACCGGCCGGGGTTGAGCGGCAAGTTCGGCTATCCGGTCATACACGGCTTCATCGTATTCTATGCCCTGGCACTACCGAAGGTGCTTCAGGAAAAGGAAGCTGCGGTATGCCGCCTTGCACTGCTTGCCGGCGTTTTTGCATTCATGGACAGCCACATACAGAACGACCCACTGGATAGCGGCGTGTTGCAGGTGCTGCGCGTCTACTTCGGGGCATCCCACGTCATTTATCCGCTGTATTTCTTCCTGGGCGGCTTTGCCAAACGACTGCGCCGTTTTTGACGGCCGGCGCACTGCTGACCCGGTGAGGGAATAAGCGGCAAGCCCTGGCAAGGTAGCGCGCACGGCTAACGGATACAGGGCTGCGAAGAATAACGACGACCTGAGGCGCTGCCCGCGTCACAGTGGATATCGGCTATTTAACAAGCCGGTCGATCAGCTTGAATGACCCCTGTATCGCCCGGTTGCGCAGCCTGGACGACACCGCATCAAAACGCTTCCCCAGCGCCGATCGGCTGGAGGGCTCCCAGCACACGCTGTCACCGACGCGGATGGCTCCCGGCTTGATCACGGAAACATTCACGCCCAGGTGGCGGGCCGTATGGGCTTCCAGGGTGCGCAGCACTTTGGCATCTTTCTTTATTTCTACCTGCGGCTGGGCCGGCATGGAGCAGCGCACGGTGGGTGAAACGACTTTGAGGATGGTCTCACCGATATACAGCTTGCCGTCTACCCAGGTGAACTCGTCAAAATCAGCAGTGCCTTCGGGCGTCTCTATCAGCAGGTTCGGCCGGAACCGCTCAACACGGAAGTCACCCTCAGGCTCCAGCGCCTTGAGCCGGGCAAGGGAGGCAGTGGTGAGCAGGTGCAGGGGATAGACGTCATGGTAGCGGCCCAGGGGCGTGGCAAAGATGGCCAGCTCCATCATCATGCGCCAGCTCACGGAGGAGAAATCCGGTAGCTCCCTGGTGGCGAACTGTTTCTTCATGGCCGCCGCGCCGGCCGGCTTGTTCAGGCGGTAGTGGCTGAGGCTGGTTTTTGGCTGCAGAGGCCAGAGCGTCACTGGCTTGCCCAGGGCGGCGCTGAGTTTTTCATTGACGTCGTCATCGGCACTGTTCACGCGCGAGCCGTCCGGGAGCTCGATGGTGATGGGGGGCACGTCGCCTGGACCGGGCGCCCGGTCGTAGCTGACTTTGTACTTCAGCAGCTTCGGCATCTTGCGCACCGTGGTCAGCTCGCCGATGGATTCATCCCGCAACGCCCAGTAGCGGTCACCGATCATCCCGGTTTTGGCGATGTCACTTTCCTCGGCCCGGCTGCCCTCCATGGACTTCACCGGATAGCGCCACAGCTCCTTGACCGTCCCCACGTCCACCCGCATCTGCTTACCCCTCGTATCTGCTCTTCAACCGCCCTTCTTCGTAGAAGTCCACCGCTTTCAGCACGCCCTCGATCAGCTTCGCGCCGGTATAGCGCAGCAGGTTTCCCGGTGGCATGGGAAGGGCGGTGCGGTTCACGATCCAGAACCGGGACAGGCTGGTGTCCTTCTCCAGCACCAGGTCAGCGATCAGCCGGCCATTGAGCTGGGTCAGGGACACACCATGGCCGATGCACCCGGCCGCATAGATGATGTTGCTATCGCCAATGAAACCGATCTCGGGCGTCATGTCCACATTCACCGACACACAGCCGCCCCATTTGTAATGCACCTTCACGTCCTTGAGGGCAGGAAACATCCACTTCAGGTGGCGCTCCAGGTCTTGCCAGGTCTTTTCGTTCTTCCACAGGTCCATTTTCTGGTCGTTGTATTCGATGCCGATGCAGCCGCCGCCCATGGTGATGCGGCCACATTTGGTGATGCGCATGTAATGCACGAACTGGCGGTTGTCTTCAATCGACATGCGCTCTTGCCAGTTAACGCCTTGCCACTGCTCCGGCGTCAGCGGATCGGTAACGATCTGGTAGGTCCACACGGGTGCCTGGATGTTCGACACCTTGGGCGAGCTTTTCAGGTTATGGGTCCAGGCGTTGGTGGCCATCACCAGTTTTTTTGCCCTGATGGTGGCGGTGCCCGTCTGCACCACGGCCGAGCCGTCCTCCCTTACGACACTGACCACCTTGGTATTCTCATAAATCTCGGCCCCCTCTCGCTCAGCCAGCCGTTTCAGCGAACGCACATGCTTGCACGGGTCGAGGATGCCGGTTTCCGGCTCATAGATGGCGCCCTTGATATGCGGGCAGCTGAGCAGCTTCTGTGTCTGCTCGCCATCGAGGTACTTAAAACTGTCTGGGCGGGTGATCTCTGTCAGCAGTTTGTAGGTCTTTTTCAGGCGGCGCGCCTGCCGCTCGGTGTAGGCCACCCGCAGCATGCCGGTGTGTTCGTAGTCGGAATCCAGGCCCTCGGATTCGATCAGGTCTTTCACATACTTCACCGCCTGCTGCATGTAGGCCTGGGCCTCGGCGGTTTTTTCCCGGCCCCAGCGCATCACGGTGATTTCCGGCTCCACGCCGAACAGGGTCATGTTGAAACCGCCATTACGACCGGAGGCGCCGAAACCGATGTCGTTGGCATCCAGCACCATCACCCGCCGGGATGGATCGTCCTTGCGGATTTCCCGCGCGCAGGTCAAACCGGTGAAGCCCGCGCCGATCACCAGCACATCGGTGTCGTAGTCACCGGGCGGCAAGGGCGGGTTGGGGGCATAGTCACCGTATTTGTACTGCCAGAATGAGTGGTTGTTCATCATGGCTTCGCTCGGATCCGACATGGCCAGGCTCTCTTGTCAGCGGTAATGGTTGACGCAATATATTCGTACGCGTACGCTTTAGTCAAGCAGGGCGGTTGGCGCCTGAAGCGACGGATGCTTATGAACGATCTCCTGATTACCGATGCCACGGTCTGGGCGGGCACCCGGCCCCGGCCTGAGAAGGGCTGGGTGGCCATTGCCAATGGCCGGTTCAGCGCCATCGGCGGCCCCTCCGAGGCGCCGCCGCCGGCACAGGTGCGGATCGACGGCACCGGCAAGACCGTCACGCCCAGCTTCGTGGACTGCCACTCCCATGTCTCGGCGGGGGCCATCGCCAGCATCTGCCGCAACGGCTCGGCCCTGACATCCAGGCAGGACGCGCTGCAGGCCGTCGAGCGCGCCGCCAGGGCAGACGATGGCGGCTGGCTGGTGTTTTTCTACGTGGACTGGAATGGCTGGGACATTCCCGTGCCGCCGACGGCCCAGGAGCTGGAAGATGCGTCCGGCGGCCGCAAGGTCTTTTTGGTGTGTGCATCGCTGCACCGCGGCATCCTGTCCGAAAGCGGCCTGGAAGCACTCAATGTCAGTAAATACCGGGACAGCGGCTTCGTCGACAAAAGGCGCGGCGCCCTCACCGGTATTGTCTGGGAAGAAGTGTTTTCCGCCTGCCTGAAGCAGGTGTTCGACGCCCTGGTTGCAGCCCTTGGCCAGGATGACCTGAAAGCCATCATGGCGGCGGAAGCCAATCGGCACCTGGCCTGTGGCATCACCGATGTGCACGACCCCGGTGTCACCTATGACATGTGCCGGCACATGGTCACCCTGAACGAAGAAAGCCCGCTGCGACTGAGCTGGTCAGAAGTCGGCGCCAAGGGCGCGATCAGCTCAGCCGGCGATGGCCAGCCACTGGACAATTTCGGTGATGGCCCCAGCAGCGCCAAGGTCTTCACCGACGGCGCCCACCGCTGTGCCATCTGCGTCGATGCGGCGCAGGCCATCATCATGACCCTGGGTGCCATTGGCGACGCCATCAAGGGCTTCAACCTGTATCCGGTGCGCCAGCTGCTGGAAGAGGAATTCGCCTTCCGTGGCGGCCATTTCCACCGCCAGGGCGCGCTGTTCGAGCCGGATCAGTTGACCGGCACGCTGGACAAACTCTCGGGCAGCCACGATCGCATCAAGATCCATGCGCTGGGCAACCACGCCGTGGACATGGCCTGTGACTGTGTTGTGGAATCCGGCATTACCACCCGGGTGTGCATCGAGCACGCCACCGTGCTGGATGACAGGAATATCGACAAGCTGGCCCGGCTCGGCGTGCAGGTCTCTGCCCAGCCCGGCTTTCTGCCCGATTACGGCCCGCTGTTTGACCGCATGCGGCTGAAAGGCCGTTACCGGGGGCTGCCGCTAAGGTCGCTGCTGGATGCCGACGTTGACCTGATCATGAGCTCGGATTACCCGTGCGGCCCGCTGGACCCGCTGCATAACATGCGCTGCGCGGTGGAACGCACCATCAAGGGTGGCGCTGTCTACCTGGAGAGAGAAGCCGTGAGCCAGGAAGAGGCCGTGTATGCCTATACCATTGCCGGCGCCAAGGGCATCAGCGGCTCTGCCAAGGCGGGCATAGAAGCCAGCCAGCCCGCCGATTTCGTGATACTGAACGGCGACCCTTTTGTGCACGCAACCACCGTCGAGAGCACCTGGATCGGCGGCAACAAGGTGTACCAGAACGGCTAGCCATACGGTGCCTGCCAGACCAGAGCAACCCGTTGAAGGACGACAGATTGAGCACTGACAGCATGAACCAGGAAACAAAAATGGGGCGGCCGAAACAGAGCGATGACGAGCGCCGAGAGAAGGTGGACAAGATCATCGACACGGCCCAGTCCCTGTTTATCACTGAGGGCTATGCCGCCGTCTCCATGCGCAAGATTGCGGCAGGGGCCGGCATGGGCACGATGACGCTGTACAAGTACTTCCCGAACAAGAATGCGATTCTGCACCACATCTGGGCGGTTTTCTTTGACGAACTGTTTGTCCTGGTGCGCACGGGAATCGACCGGACAAAGAGTGCCAAAACGCAGCTGAAACAGATGTGCATGATCTACCTGGATTACTGGCTAGCGCATCAGGACCGGTTCCGCATCGTGTTCCTGAATGAAGACCGGGCGTCCTCCGGCGACGATTTTTTTATCAACCATGCCAACATCACCGAGGAGTTACTGCAGGTGGTACAGCCATTGATGGCCGAGCTGTCGGCGTCGGTTGATCCGTCATCCATGCTGACGTATCTGGAAAGCCTGATGTGCTACGTGCATGGCATCGCGCTGAATACCATTACCATCAGTGAGTATCCGTGGAGCGATCACGAAAAGTATGTGGATATCTTTCTGGATGCGACTTTGTAACGTGTAGCCGTCAGCTCATGCTGGCGAAGACAGGGTGGCTGCAAAGACCCCGGCAGTAATACAGGAACTTTAAACATGAGCCAGAACACGCATTTTGAATCACTGGTGAACATGCATAACGCCGTCAAGATCAATGAATTCTATCGGCCCACCCTGACGGTCAGTGAGGGGGCGGCGGAAATTGAAATCACATTGAGCGAGAAGTTTCACCATGCCGCTGGCGGCGTGCACGGGTCGGTCTATTTCAAGATGCTGGACGACGCGGCCTGGTTTGCCGCCAACACCCTGGAGACCGAGTTCTTCCTGGTGACGGTCTCTTTTACCACCTACATCACCCGGCCGGTGTCAGCCGGCACCATGAAGGCGGTGGGCAAGGTGGTGAACCGGAACAAGGCGCAGTTCATTGCCGAGGCCGTGGTTTATGACGCACAAGGGCGCGAGGTCGGCCGCGGCAATGGCGTGTTTGTGCGCAGCAAGGCCCTTCTGGCAGATGCGCAGGGATACGCCTAGGCAGGCTGCTGCTCGAATATATGGAAACGCTAAAGGCAACAGGAGTGTGAAAATGGAAGTCCGGGAAGGTTTTGTCGAATCTGGCGGTCACCAGCTTGCCTACCTGGCGGTGAACGAGCACCTGGCCACGGAGGATGCTCCTGCCATTGTCTTCATCCACGGCGTGCTGGCATCGGTGAATTTCTGGCGCGACTGTGTGCCACCCGCGTTCAGGGAAGGCAGAGCCTGGTATGCCCTGAGCCTGCCTGCCCACCATCCGTCCACGGTGCCTGCCGATTTCGCCCTGGGTGATGTCGATGCGGACTGGTTTTTTCGCACCATGGACACAGCGCTGAAAGCACTGCTGGGCGAGCGCAAGGCCATCATCGTTGGCCATTCCACGGGCGGCTTCTGCGCCGTCAACCTGGCCATTCACCATGCTGAAAATGTAGCGGGCATCGTCAGCGTCGCCGGCTTTCACCGGGGCGTGTGGGGCGGTGTGGAAGGTATGCTGCTAAAGATCGCCGGCTGGGGGCGCTGGGCCAGGCCGCTGTTCGTGTCCAATATCCGCATTTCCCAGCTCAGTGGTTTTGTACGGCGCATTTTTGCCAGCCTGCTGGCGCATGATGCCCGCGCCTTCCGGCGCAACCCGTTGAGCCAGCGCATGCTGGAGAACATCGAAACGAACGTCCTCCGCCAGGATGCCGGCGCATTGTTCACCCTGTTCAACGGCATCACTGGCATTGAAGTGGCAGACCAACTGGGGCAGATCACCATGCCCTGCCAGGTCTTTTACGGCACCCACGACCCGGTTGTTCCGGCGAGCCAGTCACAGCGTCTGGCTACGGGCATCCCTGGCGCCAAGGCAGTGGCGTTCGAGCAGGTGGGTCATATGCCGTTCATGGAAGACACCGAGGCCTATTTCCAGGCGTTGGAGGCGGCGCTGGAAGACCTGGCGAGCCGCACCGACACCGATACAGACACACACGGGAGGGACAGCTGATGACGTATCCAGAGTACAGGAAGGACCTGCAGAACATTCACGAATCCGAGGTCTACGGCCGGGCGGTATTTGATACGGCGGCAAAGCTCAGCCTCAGCCAGGCACGCAAGGACAAGTGGCTGGCATTGCGGGCACTGGAAGAACAGACCCTCAATCGCTACCTGGAATACATGGGCACCTCCGGCCAGACCATCACCGAGCCTTTTGGCCAGGCGCTCAAGGGCCGGGTTGAAGGCGCCGCGCTGGCCCTGATGCCGTGGCGGCTGGCCATGACCCTGGTGCGCAGGGCGACAGGACCGTTCCAGCAGCGGTTCCTGCGCCTGAAGGACCACGCAGACGGTGAGGACAAGAAATTCTTTGCCTATGTCTATGCGCACGAAAAAGCCATCGAGGCATTCGCCGATAAAGAGCTGAAGAAAGACCCGAACAGCCTGACCGCGGTGCATGCCTTGCTGGACGGGTAGGGCGCGCCTATCCTGACGCCCGGGCCTGCGGGGCAGGCCCGCTTCTGCGACAGGACAGCGAGGACACCGCCACAATGCTTGAGATGGTCTTCCTGGCGGCATTTGCCATTGCCACCGCAACCATCGGCTGGACTTACTTTCTGGCGCTGATCTGCATTGGCCTTGATCCACAGCTGACACCGCTGCAGAAATTCGGCCAACTGCTGGTGGTGATGTTGCTGCCGCTGGTTGGCCCCGTGCTTGTGCTCTACATCGTCAACACCCACTCGCCAGAGGTGATCGCCCGCTTCTACATCCCCTGGCCGTTTGCCCGCATCGTGCGTGGCAAGTAAGCGGGCGGCCTGACGCCACCCTCATGACCAATAGCCGATATCATGGGCGTGGCGTTTTTTGAGCTTGCAGCCAGGCCACGGTACATTCATACACCCATGACTGGCGGCCCTTCCACCATGACAGCATTCGTTCCCGACGACTTCGAGATTCCCGCCGGCCTTGACGCTGCCGGCTTCATCCTGCGCCCCCTGACGATTCACCACCTGGTGAAAGACTTTGATGCCGTCGCCACCAGCACCGCCCATTTGCACGGGCTGTTTGGCCCCAACGATGACTGGCCCGAGGGTGTGACCCTGGAGCAGGACCTGGTGGATCTCGGCTGGCACCAGAAGGAGTTCGAGCTGCGGCGCTCATTCACCTATACGGTCATGACGCCGGACGAGAGCCGCTGTCTGGGGTGCGTCTATATCTATCCCTGCACGCAGAAAAACCATGACGCCCAGGTGTTCCTGTGGGCACGCCAGAGCGAACTGGCCGATGGCCTGGAGGAGACGCTGGCCGCGGCCGTCAAGGACTGGCTGGCAACCCTCTGGCCTTTCCGCCGCGTCGCTTTTCCGGGCAGGGACATCAGCTGGCCTGACTGGCTGGCATTGTCGTCAGACCAGGACTGATTGCATCGGCGTGCCGGCCGGCCTACATTCAATAGACACCCAAAAGCCTGCAAGGACGTCCCATGAACAAGGTTGTACTGATTATTCTCGCCATCTTCCTGCCGCCCGTGGCGGTGTTCCTGAAGAACGGCGCGGGCAAGGACCTGGTGATCAACATCCTGCTGTGCCTGCTGATGTTCCTGCCGGGAATGATCCATGCGCTGTGGCTGGTGCTGAAGTAAAAGCACCCGTCACTCGACATTGAGCAGGAAGCCCAGGGTGCCGCCGCGGAAGTTGCTGCCGTAATTGAAATTCAGCACCAGCCCGGCGTTATCCACAAACGGCACCGTCTCCGGCACCGCCGAGTACCAGCCGATGCCGAGTTCGTAGTAGTAGTTGGTGCCCACCGGCTCGCGCAGGTCGGCACCCACATCCACCCGGGCAAACCGGGTCATCACTGTCTGCGGCACGCTGCCGCGGTAGACCTGGAATTTCTTCTCCACGCCATTGGACCAGTGCCAGGCTTCCGGCGCGGCATCATGGGCGGGCAGGTCCGGGCCGATGGCGCGGCCATTCATGTAGGTGAGCACGGAAAAGTATTCCAGTCGTGACTGCTGCGGCCCGCCCCAGTACCGCAACGCCACACGCGGTGACAACATCCAGGCGCGCGAGGAAAAGTTGGTGGAGCGGCCATTGAAAAGCGGCGCCACGGCAAGGGACTCTTCGGAATTGAAATCCGTGCTGTTGCGCTGGTGGATATAGTGCGCCGCCACAGCACTGTCCACCTTCCAGCGACTGGACAGGTGGTGACGCCAGAGCAGGTCAGTGGACGCCACCATGTGGCGGGTGGTGACATCATCACGCCGCAGCGCAGAGGGTTCCGCCAGGAACACTTCCTCGCGCTCTTCCATGACCGAGGCGCGGACACCAACAGAAACCGTATTCAACGCATCGGAGCGTGGCAGGCGCCAGCGTGTGGGCACGGAAAAATACGCCAGCCGGTCGCGTTCCGCCACGGCAACGTCATTACCCAGCAGGTCATCGTCCACCGGCAGGATGGAATTGGGGTCGAAGTTGAGAAAACCGAGGCGCACGTTTTCGCCTTCGGTGAGCAGCAGGGCGGTGACATAGCCTTCTGCCAGGCGTGACTGCAGCAGGCGGTCGGCCAGCGTATCTGCGTGCACTGGCAACGGCAGCAGGGCAACGCCGAGCACAAGCAATCTCTGAATCCACACGGCCGGCCTCATCCCTTCCATACCCCGAATCATCACCGCCCTATGCCAGCAGGAAATCCGGCAACCGATGCTCGAGCCAGTAGCGTGGACGCAACAGGTGGCCGTCGACAAACCCGACATGACCACCGCCACGCACCTCGAGTTGCATGTTCGGCCCGAGCTGGCCGGCGCGGGGAATCACCGCCGGCGTCATGAATGGATCGTCCTCTGCCTGGATCAGCAGGGTCGGCACATCAATGCGTGCCAGCTTGGGCTGCGCACTGCAGCGCTCATAATAATCCCGGGCACTGGCAAAGCCGTGCAGCGGCGCCATCACCTGCTGGTCAAATTCCCAGAATGAGCGCAGCCCATCAAGGGGCCCCAATGAGGCAAGCCGCTCTGCCTCGGCCGGATTCACCGCCTGCAGGTGCTCGTGCTTGCGCGCCAGCCTCGCCACCAGCTCACCGATCAGGTGATTGCGGTAGACACGGGAAAAGCCCTGGTCGACCCGGTCGGCACACTGGTCCAGCAACAGCGGTACGCAGACAGTGACGGCCGCCGCCAGTGACGGGTGTGGTTTGTCCGCCAGGTAGTTGAGCAGGCGCGAGCCGCCCAGCGAGAAACCGGCCGCGCGGGTGTCGCCGCGCGGGTCCAGACGGTGCAGGTAGGCCACCACCTCGGCAATGTCTTCCTTTTCGCCGGCGTGGTAACCATGGGCGCGGTCATTGGGGTAAAGCGCCCCGCGCGCATTCATGGCCACACTGGTGACACCGCGCTCGGCCAGCACACGCTGGAGCCCGCGGATGTAATGGGAATCGTGGCAGCCGGCCAGGCCATGCAGCAGCAGGATGCGGGGCGCACCGGGAGCCAGCTCTGGCCCGGCCCAGGTCAGCCAGACATGATCACCGTCCGCCAGCAGCAGCTTTTCCTCGCGCCGCGCCAGTGCCGGCAGTCGCCGAAAGCGCGGACCCCATAACGTCTGCACATGCGGATTGGCCAGGATCATGCCGGCACCTCATACAGCTGGGCGCGCACGTCACCGCCTTCCTTGTCCTTGCGCAGCAGCCAGCCGGCGGGCACCTCCGGCACCAGGCCATGGCGGGCGCTTTCCACATACACCAGCGCCCCCGGCGCCAGCAGGCCCTGGCTGACCAGGCGCGCGCAGGCGGCGCCCTGCAGGGCGGTATCGTAGGGCGGGTCCACAAACACCAGGTCGAATGGCGCAATGCGGCTGTCGTCACCGGCACGCTCAAGCCATTTCATGGCATCGGCACACTGCACGAACACGCTGCCGGCAAAGATCGGCTTGAGTTGGCGCGACAGGTCGGCGGCGCGCTCGCGCTTCTTTTCCACCACGGTGGCGTAACCGGCGCCGCGGGACAGGGCCTCTGCCGCCAGCGCGCCAGAGCCGGCAAACAGGTCCAGCACCCGGGCGCCGGGCAGGTGTGGCTGCAGCCAGTTGAACAGGGTCTCGCGCAGGCGGTCCCCGGTGGGACGCAGGTCGCCGTTCTGGTCGGTGAAGGCCAGGCGGCGGCCGCGGTGCTGGCCGCCGATGATGCGCACACTGCCTTTACGGGCGGTCATTTTGTGGCGTCCGCTCCAGAACGCTCGGGCACCGCCGGTGCCTGCGGGCCAATGGAAACAATGGCCAGATCGTCCGGGTCCAGGTTGCGCTGGAAGGCGGCACGGATACTTTCCGGGGTCACCTTGCGCACCTCGGCCTCAAACCACTGCAGATAGTCTGTAGGCAGATTATAGAAGCCGATGGCGCCCAGTTGGCCGACGATGTCGTCATTTTCGGCGACATCCAGCGCAAAGCTGCCGGTGATGTTGTTGACGGCGTCCTCCACCTGCGCCGCCGTGGGGCCATTGCCGACGAAATCGCTCACCAGTGCCAGGGTCAGGGCCAGGGCGTCATCGGCGTTGTCATTGGCGGTGCGGAACTGGATGCTGAACGGCCCCGCTGCGGCCATGGGCGAAATGCTCGAGTGTATGCCATAGACATAGCCCCGGCCCTCGCGCACCTCGTCGGTGAGAATCGAGGCAAAACCGCCACCTCCCAGTATGTAATTACCCACATACAGCGGCACCCAGTCGGGGTGGCCCCGGTAGATGGCCTGGTTGCCGAGCAGCAGGATGGTCTGCTCCGAATCAAACGTCTGGTGGGAGACGATCTGCTGCTCGAGCACATGGGCGCGCGGCAACGCCGGCGCGGCCTCCCCGGCGGGCAGGGCACTGCTGAGGCGTTCGGCCAACTGCCGGGCCTGGTCGTCGGACAGGTCACCGGTGATGGCGATCACGGCATTGCCGGCGGCGTAGTAGGTCTGGTGAAAGCGGGCCAGCTGCTCACGGCGGATGGCCGGCAGGCTGTCCTCGGTGCCGTCGGAGGGGTGCCCGTAGGGGTGCTCGCCGAACAGCACCCGGTTGTAGGCCTTGCTCACCTGTGGCCCGGGCACCTGCTTCTCGCGCTGCAGGCCGGTGAGGTACTGCTGGCGGATACGCTCCAGGGCGGTTTGCGGAAAGGTGGGCGTGCTGACCATGCGGGTAAACAGGTCCAGCGCCGGCTCGAAATAGTCCGGGTCCGTGAGCGAGCGCATCTCCACAATGGCCATGTCGCGGTAGGAACTGGCACCGTAACTCACCCCCAGCGCCTCGAAGCCGCGGGCAATGTCTTCCACATCCAGCCCCTCAGCCCCCTCACCGATCAGGGCACTGGTCAGGCTGGCGACACCATAGTGGTCACCGTCGCGGGCACTGCCGGCATCAAACACCAGCCGTACATCCACCATCGGCAGGGTCGGGCTGTTGACGAACAGCACGCGGCTGCCGGCCTCGGTCTGCCATTGCTGGATCGGCAGGGCATGGCTGCCCAGGTCCGCCTCACGGACGGCCTCCATGCTGGTGGGAAATGTGCTGCAGCCGGCCAGCAGCAGCGGCACACTGAGTACACGAAGCCATCTCTTCATTGTGCGTCTCCCTTTCTGCTGGCGTTGTTGCTGGCATCGTTGCTGGCGTCCGCGGCCGGGGGCACCACATAGGCCACGGTGCGGCGTTGCGGCACCAGCCACTCGCGGGCCACGCGCTGCACATCAGCCGGTGTCACCCGGTTCAGGGCCTCGGCAAATCGATCCGCCTCCTGCCAGTCGGTGCCCAGGGTCACCAACTGGCCCAGCTCCATGGCCTGGCCAAACAGGGAATCCATGCCAAACACGCGGCTGGACAGCACGCCGGCACGCACCCGCTTCATCTCCCCGGCGCCGGGCGGTTCATTGCGCAACCGGTCCAGTTCGGCTTCCAGGGCCGCCTCCAGCTCCTCCAGGGTCACCCCTGGTGCCGGTGTGGCGGACAGGGTAAACAGGCCATCGCCCCGGCCCAGTCCGTCATAGCCGGCCGAGGCGCCGGTGACCAGGCCGGAGCCACGCACCAGGCTCGACTCGATGCGCGCGGCGTAACCGCCGTCGAGCACACCGGAAAGCATGGACAGGGCATAGAAGTCATCCGGGTGGGTGGCAATGGTGGGCACGTTGTAGGCGATGTAGACGTTAGGCACCTGCACCGGCACTTCCAGCGTCACGTGGCGCTCGCCCGGCGGTGCTGCCAGGCGCGGCTTGAGGCGCACCGGGTCGGTGCCGGCGGGGACCTTGCCGAAGTAGCGTTTTACCAGCGGCTCCACCGTGTCGCGGGTGACGTCGCCGACAATCACCAGGGTGGCGTTGCCGGGCACATACCAGGTGTCATACCAGTCGCGGGCCTGCTGGGGCTGCAGCTGGGCCAGCTCCTCGCGCCAGCCGATCACCGGGCTGGCATAACCGCTGCCCGGGCGGGTCAGGGCGGCAAAGCGCTCCCAGGCCAGGGCATTGGGGTTGTCATCGGTGCGCTGGCGGCGCTCCTCCATGACCACGTTGCGCTCGCGGACAAAGTCCTCATCGCTGATGGTCAGGTTCATCATCCGGTCCGCTTCCAGTTCCAGCATCAGCGGCAGGCGCGAGACCTCGAACTTGGCGAAGTAGGTGGTGTAGTCGTAGCTGGTGAAGGCGTTGTCCTCACCGCCGAAGCGCGACACCAGTTTCGAGTACTCGCCCGGCGCCAGGTTCTCGGTGCCACGGAACATCATGTGCTCAAGCACGTGGGCCAGGCCGGTCTGGCCGGGGGCCTCGTCGTAGCTGCCGACCTTGTACCAGAGCTGCATCACCGCCACCGGGGCACGGTGATCCTCGCGCACCAGCACGCGCAGGCCATTATCGAGGGTGAAATCGTGGGTCACCGGCGCTGTCGCCGCCAGCGCCATCACCGGGGCCAGCAACAGCATGGCCAGCAGGGAATGCAGGTATCGCATGAGTCTCCTCAGGGAGCGTGAAATCAGGTGCCTATGATAGGATACGCACGCGCCGGGCAACACCGGCGTGAAACCAGGAAGTCAGACACACTATGAGCGACGACGGTTCCAGACGCGACGACGAATCCGGCGAAAACGCCGAAAAAGGCGGCCTGTTCTCGCGAATGTTCAAACGCAAGGACGGTGAGGACGCCCCCACGCCGCCCGCCGAGGCGCCTGCCGCGCCCACTGATACAGCCCCCGCAGCCGACAACCCGGACGACAACTTCTGGGCACGGATGAAATCCGGCCTGTCGAAGACGCGCTCGTCGCTGGGCCAGGGACTGGCCGACCTGCTGGTGGGCCGCAAGGAGATCGACGACGAGATCTTCGAGGAGATCGAGACCCAGCTACTGATGGCCGACGTCGGCGTGGAAGCCACCGACGTCATCATCGAGGCGCTCACCGGGCAGGTCTCGCGTGAGGAGCTGGTGGACGCCGATGCCCTGTACGAATCGCTGCAGGAAGAACTGCGCAAGCTGCTGCGGCCGGTGGACCAGCCGCTAGTCATCGACACCGGCAAGCGGCCCTATGTGATCCTCATGGTCGGCGTAAACGGTGTCGGCAAGACCACTACCATCGGCAAGCTGGCCTGCCGTTTCCAGCAGGAAGGCAAGAGCGTCATGCTCGCCGCCGGCGATACCTTCCGCGCCGCCGCGGTGGAACAGCTGCAGGTCTGGGGCGAGCGCAACAACATCCCCGTGATCGCCCAGCACACGGGCGCCGATTCGGCCTCGGTGATCTTTGATGGCGTGCAGGCGGCGCAGAGCCGCAATATCGACGTGCTGATTGCCGATACCGCCGGGCGCCTGCAGACCAAGGGCCACCTGATGGATGAGCTGACCAAGGTGGTGCGGGTGATGAAGAAGCTGAGCCCGGATGCGCCCCACGAAGTGCTGCTGGTGCTGGACGCCGGCACCGGCCAGAATGCCATCAGCCAGGCAAAGGAATTCCGTGATGCCGCCGGTGTCACCGGGCTGGTGCTGACCAAGCTCGACGGCACCGCCAAGGGCGGCGTGCTGTTTGCCCTGGCCAAGGCCACCGGGCTGCCGATACGTTACATCGGCGTCGGTGAAAAACTGGAAGACCTGCGGCCGTTTGAAGCGGAAGAATTCGTGCAGGCACTGTTCGAGGATGTGGTGGGGTGATCGAGTTCGACCGGGTCAGCAAACGCTATCCGAATGGCAACGAGGCCCTGCGCCAGGTGTCATTCCGTTTGCCCGCCGGTGAACTGACCTTCCTCACCGGCCACTCCGGCGCCGGCAAGTCCACCCTGCTGAAGTTGATCATGATGATCGAGCGCGCCAGCCACGGCCATGTGCGCGTGGATGGCGAAGACCTCGGGCCGCTCGGCAACCGCCACATTCCCTACCTGCGTCGCAAGATCGGCATGGTTCACCAGGCCCATCACCTGCTATTCGATCGCACCGTCTATGACAACGTGGCCCTGCCGCTGATCATTGCCGGTTACCGCCCGGCGGACATCGGTCGTCGCGTGCGTGCGGCGCTGGACAAGGTCGGCCTGCTGAGCAAGGAACAGCTGATGCCGGAAATGCTTTCCGGCGGGGAACAGCAACGCATCGGTATCGCCCGGGCGGTGGTCAACAAGCCGCCCCTGCTGCTCGCCGATGAGCCCACCGGTAACCTGGACCCGGCGCTGTCCGCCGAGATCATGGACCTGTTCCAGGACTTTGCCCGCGTGGGCGTGTCCGTGCTGATTGCCACCCATGACCTGTCACTGATCGCCCGTTACCAGCACCGTTTGTTGACCCTGCGCCAGGGCGAGCTGATTGCCGACCGCGAGGAGGGCAGTCATGGGCCGTAATGCCACGCCGATGAAGCCCAAGCCGCGGCCGGGCAAGCCGCCGCGGCGGCAGAGCGGCGCACGCACCGCGCGCACGTCACTGCGCGACCGGCTGGAAAGCTGGCGCCACCATCACCTGGCATCCGCCCGTGATGCCGCCCGGCGCATGGTGCTGACACCGGCGTCATCCATCATGACCGTGCTGGTCATCGCCATTGCCCTGTCGCTGCCGGCAGGCCTGTCGGTGCTGCTGGACAACCTGCGTGCCGTCACCAGTGGCTGGGATGGCAACGCGCACCTGTCGGCCTTCCTGCACATGGACATCGACGAGGACCGCCAGCGGGCGCTGGCGAGCGAATGGCGCGGCCGTGATGACGTACTGCGTACTGAAGTGATTACCCGCGCTGAAGCGCTGGAGGAATACAAGCTGCTGTCCGGCTTCGGTGATGCCCTGGACGCACTGCCGGAAAACCCGTTGCCGCCGCTGATCATCGTGTTCCCGAAAAGCACGTCCCCGGCGGCACTGGAGCGCCTCAAGGAAGGCCTGGCAGAAGCCCCGCAGGTGGATGTGGTGCAGCTGGACCTGGAATGGGTGCGACGCCTGTACGCCATGATCGACCTGGGCGAGCGCATCATCGGCGCATTGGCGCTGGCTTTGGCGCTGGCGGTGGTACTGGTGGTGGTCAACACCATTCGCCTGGCCATCGAGAGCCGGCGCGAGGAAATCGTGGTGGTGAAGATTGTTGGCGGCACCGATGGTTTCGTGCGTCGGCCGTTCCTGTATACCGGCTTCTGGTATGGCCTCGCCGGCGGTGTGCTGGCAGTGATCCTGGTGCAGCTGGCGTTATGGTACATCGCCACGCCGGTGGACAGCCTGGTGTCCCTGTACCAGAGCGATTACCGCATGGTGGGACTGGACGGCGAAGCAGTACTGACGCTGCCGGTGTTCGCCGGGCTGCTCGGCCTGATGGGGGCATGGCTTGCGGTATCACGCCACCTCAAGGACATCGAGCCTCAGGCGTTCTGATCCAGCGCCAGCTGCGCCAGCAACGACGCAGCGTCCGGCGCCTGTTTGACCAGTGTTTCCTTGGCCGCCTTGCTGAGCCGCTTGACCCGCCATTCCGCCTTTGACGCCAGCGACCGATCCCCCAATGCCACGCTGTAGACCAGCGATAGCTGCTTGCGCGCGCGCAGGTAGCGGGCGCCGGGCTTGCTGCCGGCGCCGGCATGCTCCTGCAGCCGTCGCGCCACATCCGTGGTGATACCGGTGTACAGCGACGCATCATGGCTGCGGACGATGTAGAGAAACCAGGTGGCGGCCACGCGGGCTCCGTGTGCTGTCGGTTGTGCGCCAGTATACTTGAGCGCGTTCATGGCCGGACACCGGCCGCCCGCCAGAAACGGAAACACCGATGGCCTATTCACACCTTGTCTGCCCGCTGGATGGCGCACCACTGACCACCGTGGGCGGGTCGCTGCATTGCGCCAATGGCCACCAGTTCGATATCGGCAAGCCTGGTTATGTGAACCTGTTGCCCGTGCAGGCAAAACGCTCGCGCGCGCCCGGTGACAGCAAGGCGATGATCGATGCCCGCCACGCTTTCCTCAACAGCGGCGCCTATGACGGCATCAGCACGGCGCTCAACCAACGTTTGCGGGCGACAGTGGATGCGCCAGTGAATGTGCTGGATGCCGGCTGTGGCGAAGGCTTCTATCTCAAGCGCCTGGTCACGGCGCTGGGCGCCCAGGCGGGTGACTGCTACGGCATCGACATTTCCCGTGACGCCATTCGCTGCGCCGCGCGCGGCAATGACGCCGCCACCCGCCACGGCCAATGGCTGGTGGCCAACAACACCTGCCCGTGCGTGACGCCGGGCCATGTGGATCACCTGTTATGCCTGTTCGGCTTCCCGGCCTGGCCGGCGTTTGCCGCCGTGCTGAAACCCGGGGGCCGGGTGTGGCTGGTGGAGTCCGGCCGGGATCACCTGCGCGAACTGCGTGCGGTGCTGTATCCGGATGTGCGCGACAAGCCGCTGCCGTCACTGGGCGATGCAGAACGTGCGGGCTTCATTTTGCAGGACCATGACTGCCTGTGTCGGCAGGCCGTTACCCTCGACAGGAAACAGCTGGGCAACCTGCTGGTGATGACACCCCATTTCTACCGGGCGCCGAAAGAAGGGCGCGACAGGGCGTTGGCGCTGGACGGATTACAGGTGACCGTGGATGTGTCGTTGCGGGTGCTGGCAACAGCTTGACGCGGGGGCGCCGGTGAGGCTTGGGGCGTGTGCCACCAGAGGGTTCGCGGCGTACACGCCGCTCCTACGGGGAGGTTGGGTGCAGGAGCGGCGTGTGCGCCGCGAATGGCCGCCACCGGCAGGCCGCCCCCAACACTGCCTCAGGAATCCGCCGGCTCCTCCGGCGGGTCCAGCAACCCCAGCGCCCGGGCACGGGTTTCCCAGTTCTTGCGCGCCAGCGTCTGCATGTCTTCCACCACATCCAGTTCGTCAACGATCTCCAGGCCCAGCAGTGTTTCGATCACATCTTCCATGGTGACGATGCCGGCCATGCCGCCATAGTCGTCGGTGACCAGGGCAATGTGTTCCCGCTTCTGCAGGAACCAGTTGAACAGGGCCGGCAGCGGGAAGGTCTCGTTGACGACCTTGATCTCGCGGCGGATCTCCGCCAGCGTCTTGTCGCCATTGCCATGCGCCTGCTCCGCCAGCAGTTCACTGCGCAGGATGTAGCCGGTGACATTCTCGCGATGGTTTTTCTCGAACACCGGGATGCGCGAGAAACGCAGCTTCTGGTTGGCGTGGAAAAACTCCGCCACTGTGGTGTCCTGTGACGCGGTCTTGACCACCATGCGCGGGGTCATCACATCCCGGGCGGTGACATCCTGGAACTGCAGCAGGTTCTGGATGATGGCGGACTCTTCTTCCTCGAACACCCCTTCCTGTGCACCGATTTCCGCCATGGCCATGAACTCGGAGCGGGTAAAGACGCTGGCGGACTTGTCTTTCTTCAGTGCGCGGGTAATCAGCTGGCAGGCCCACACCAGCGGGTAGAGCAGGGTGATGATGAGGCGCAACGACGTGACCGTGAACCGCACCAGCTCCTGCCAGTAATTGGCGCCGATGGTCTTGGGCACGATCTCGGAAAGAATCAGCACACCCAGGGTCATCAGGGCCGGCACCAGCAACGAGGTGATGAGCGGGTTGGCCTCGGCCCAGATCAGCGCGGCCTGCTGGCCGACGCCAATGGCGCCCACGGTATGGGCGATGGTGTTGAGGGTCAGGATGGCCGCCAGCGGCTGGTCGATGTTGGCCTTGAAGTTCTGCAGGGTGTGGCCAAGGCTGCTGCCTTCCTCCACTTTCATGCGTGCGTAGGAGGGCGTGATGGACAACAGCACCGCCTCCCACAGGGAGCACAGGAAGGAAATGACGATGGCTATCAGGAAGAAGGTAATCAGCAGGGTGTACATGGGTGCTTCAGCGTCGCGGATGACTTGCAGACACTAGCATATTTTTGTGGCGGCCGGCGTGGTGGCACAGCGCTTTGTCCGCGCGGTGGGTGCCCTCACCCCGACCCTCTCCCACAGGGAGAGGGGGCGTTTTCGGATGGACCAGCTGTTTCTGCTGGGTCCCCTCTCCCTGTGGGAGAGGGTCGGGGTGAGGGCACATCAGCACACGATACGAGACAGCAAATGAACCGACGCCCTACACGGCGCGCCTGCAGTAAAGGCTCAGGTATCGAAGCCGGGGTTGGCGCGCTTCAGTTTGCGCAGCAGGCCCGGCCACGCCAGGGCGCCACCAAGCCCCTTGGTGACCTGCTCGGCCTGGGCCTGGATGCCGTCGACGATCTTCTGGTTGACCGGGATCAGCGCCTTGCCGCCCGCCATGGCACGCACCTGGATCATGCAGGATGCTTCGAAGATATACATGCCGAGGAAGGCGTCGGCGATGCTGGCGCCGACGGTGAGCAGGCCATGATTGCGCAGCATGAGGAAGTTGTTGCTGCCCAGGTCTGCCACCAGGCGCGGCTTTTCCGCCTCGTTCAGGGCCACCCCTTCATAGTCGTGATAGCCCAGCGACGACAGCACGAACAGCGACTGCTGGGACAGCGGCAACACGCCCTCTTTCTGTGCTGACACCGCCACGCCGTTGATGGAATGGGTGTGCATCACGCACTGGGCATCCTCACGCCCGGCATGTACGGCGCTGTGAATGGTGAAACCGGCCGGGTTCACCGGGAACGGCGAGTCCTCCACCTTGTTGCCGTCCTGGTCCACCTTGACCAGGCTCGAGGCGGTGATCTCGTCGAACATCATGCCGTAGGGGTTGATCAGGAAATGGTGCTCCGGGCCGGGCAGGCGCGCCGAAATATGGGTAAAGACCAGGTCGTCCCAGCCATACAAGGCCACCAGCCGGTAGGCAGCGGCCAGGTCCACCCGCAACGCCCATTCCTCGTCAGATACCTTGCCCTTGAGTGAAGGTATTTCGATGTCGGTCATGCTGCTCTCCCTGTACTGTCGTCATGTCTCATGGTCCGGCCACCAGTGTGGCGGCCGCGCCAGAACCTGCCTTGTACGCAACGGTCACGCCCGCCGACAGCGGCGATTCATGGTGCCGCCGGCGACGGATAGGCGGTCAGCACCTTGGCGGAATCCTGCGTCATGCGGAACACGATCAGCGCGCTGGCGCGCAGGCCTTCCACTTCTGCCACCATGCCCACGTCGCGGGCATAGAAAACATAACGCCGGTCATCTGCACTCAGCGGCCCCACCTTGAGATTGTAGGTTTCCTCGATCAGCACGGCGTCGAACTCGCCAGCCGGTACCCGCACCCGGTAGGCGCCCAGGTAACGACGGCTGGCATCAAGGGAGCCACGGTGGGCCACCTCACCGGTATCCGGCAACTGGTACACGGTGAGGGTGTTGTCACTGCGCCAGCTGTCGCCCACCTGCGTGCCCGGGGGCAGGGTGATGCCTGGTTTGATCTCCACGCGATAGCCGTGTTCCAGGTCGGTTTCGGTATGCAGGCGGATGCCCTGGCCGTCCACCACATCGATGCCCTCGATCAGGCTCTCGCCCACATGGCGGGTCCATGCCAGTTTCGGCCGTGCCGGGTCCGGTGTATGCCGCTCCAGCTGTTCCACCTTGCCATGATCATCGCCGGCCACGTAGCGGTAACGGTATATCCCTTCCTGCCGGCCCACCCAGTTGGTCGGATCCTGGATCACCGGCGCGTCAATCTCCCTCAGCACCACACCGTCACCCAGCTGGTCGATATGTTTTGCCACCTCCTTGTCGGCAAACAGCCCCTGCGCTATTGCCGCTGCGGGCAGACACAACAGCAGGGCAAGCACGCGCCTCATGATGACGCCGCCTGGCGACGCCATTCACCGGGGGATTGCCCGGTCCAGCGCCGGAATGCCTTGTGAAAGGCACTCGGGTCGGTAAAGCCGAGCAGGTACGCCGCCTCGGTGATGGAGGCGTCCTTGCGGCGCATCAACTTGCAGGCAAGGTCGTGGCGCACAGCATCAACGCTGTCGGCAAAGGTCAGGCCCTCATCATCCAGGCGCCGCTGCAACGTACGCACCGCCATGCCCAGGTGTTCGGCAGCATCACGGATGCGCGGCACACCGCGCGGCAGGGCATGGACAATGAACTGCTTGAGGCGCTGTGGCAGGGAATCATCCGGGTCGTTATGACGTGCCTCCATCCGTTCCAGCAGGGTCTGGAACAGATCCGGGTCCGGACAGGCGCAGGCAAGCCCCAGCAGGTCGGCATCAAATCGGACTTCGTTGTGCGGCTGTTCAAACGCCGGGGTAGCGCCCAGCAGCTGCCGGTACAGCCCGACATCCGCCGGCGCCGCATGACGGAAGGAGACCGCATTGAAGACCAGCCGCGGGTGATGCACGGGATCGGTGAGAAACCGGGCGATGCCGAGGATCTCCGACAACTCATACTCCACCACCGGGCGAATGTACGCAGGATCGAAATCGCCGGTGTCAAAGCGCAGCACCACTTCGTCGTCCTGCAATTCGATATCGGCGTGGGTGGCATCCTCGGGAATGGCCTGGAAGCGCACCAGCTGGGCGGCCACGTCGCCCAGGCTGGGGCTGGTGACAATGATGCTGGCCAGCGGCCCGTAGATGGCCGGATTGAAACGCCGCGCACCGAGCAGGCCGGGCGCCGGATCACCGCTTTCCTTGATGGCCAGGTGCCAGGCCCGTAGCAGCACATCGAAAGGCACGCGGTTGTCCGGGTGTTCCAGTTCGGCGGTATCGAGCCCGGCGCGCGCCAGCACCGCACGACCGTCCAGGCCCAGCTCGGCCATCACTTGCATCAGCGATTGCAGGTAATGGACAGATGCGGAGGGCGACGCCATGGCGGTTTCCTGTTGTCGTTATTCGAGACGCGGGGCCATCAGTGGAAAGGGTTACCCATTCTCCCGGCCTTGGCAACAACGGCTGAAAATAGCCCCCTGTGGCACCGCAGGACACTGTGCTGGCATGGCCCGATATTGCCAGCATGGGGCATCGTGGCATGTTAGGCGCACAAGAAATGCCCCCGGGCAGATGAGAATAACAAGGGAGAGAAGATCATGAGCCATGTCCTGAGCCGGCTTGCCGTTACCCTGCTGCTGGCAATACCCCTGCTGGCCCACGCCGGCGCGGTGGAAGACCACCAGTCCAGCTGGGCATACCGCGCGCTGATGCTGCAACTGAAACTGGACGAGGAAGCGCCGCTGTCGCAGGCCACGTTCCTTGGCACCCATAACTCCTACAACGCCAGCGCCTACGCCACCCTCTACCGTTACCTGGACCCGAACCAGAAGCTGTCGATCACCGACCAGCTCCGCGTCGGCGCCCGGGCGCTGGAACTGGATGTGCACTGGTACTTCAAGTTCGACGGCTTCAGCAGCGGCAACAACCTGCTGCTGTGCCACGGCCAGGACAATCACCTGGGCTGCTCCACCGGTGACCGTTACTTCCGTGACGGCGTGCGCGAGATCGGCAACTGGCTGAGCCGGCCGGAGAATGCCGGCGAGGTCATCCTGCTGTACATCGAGGACCACATGGACGGCCAGTACGGCAAGGCCATCGACATCCTCGAGAATTACCTCGGCAACCGCATCTTCCGTCCGTCCGGCGCCAGCTGTGAGGGCATTCCCATGGACATCACCAAAGGGGATGTCCTGCGTGCCGGCAAGCAGGTACTGCTGATCACCGACGGCTGCAACAACGCCGGCTTCAACAAACTGGTGTTCGGCGGCATCGGCAACAGCCTGTCCGGCTACCCCACCGCCTCGGCGCGTAACATCGGCAGCTGCGACGAGGGCCGTTACTCACGCGCGTTCCAGGATGGCCACATCATTCGCTACAACGAGGACCGCACCAACCTGTCGTCCGTGTTTGGCGATCCGGGCCCGCGCATCGATGCACCGCTGCTGAGCGAGATCCTCAAGTGCGGCGGCAACCTGGCCGGCATGGATGACCTGGTGGCCGGGGACGGCCGCCTGCAATCCGGCTCAGGCATCTGGAGCTGGGGCGCCAATGAGCCCAACAACGTCAACAACGAAGACTGTGCGGTGAGCCGCCCGGATGGCCGCTTCAACGACCTGCAGTGTGGCGCCTCGCGCCGCTTCGCCTGTGTCGACGGCAACGGCAGCTGGCTGGTCACCAATGTGTCCGGACGCTGGGTGGACGGCGACAATGCCTGCTTCAATGCCACCAGTGGCACGCATCGCTTCGCGGCGCCGCTGAGCAGCTACCAGAACGAGCAGCTCAAGGCGGCCAAGAGCCTGGCCGGCGTGGGCAGCGTGTGGATCAACTACGACGATCGCGAGAAAGAAGGTGAGTGGCGTGCCAACGGCCACGGTGCCGCCGAGAAAGTGGTGTTCGAGGAGATCCGCAGTTTCCAGGGCAGCAAGTGCCTGGACGATTCCAGCACCCGCGCCAGCAACGGCGCCAACGTGCACCTGTGGGATTGCCACGGCGGCCAGAACCAGCGCTGGCACATGGACAGCAACGGCCTGATCCACTCGGCGGTGAACTACCGCATGTGCCTGACCCTGCCCGGTGCCGGCACCTGGAACGGTAACAGCCTGAAGATGGCGCCGTGCACCGGCGGTGCCGACCAGCAGTTCGCCTGGGGCGGTGATTTCATTCGCCTGGCCAGTAACAGCAGCCGCGCCATCGCCACCTACAACAGCAACAACGGCGCCGACGTGGTGATCTGGGACGTGCTCGACAAGGCCAACCACAAGTGGCACGGGGTGAAGTGGGTGGAGCTGGTCTCCGGCATGGGCACCTGCCTGGACCTGGACCACCAGCGCACCGGCAATGGTTCCAACATCCAGAGCTACAGCTGCAACCACAGTGCCGCGCAGGTGTGGGGCCTGGACCGCAAGGGGGCGATCCACAGTGCGGTGAACTTCAACAAGTGCGTGGACCTGTATGCCTTCCGTACCGGCAACGGCTCCAACATCGTGATCTGGGACTGCAACGGCAAGGACAACCAGAAATGGGACTGGGTGGGCCGCAGCCTGCGCGCCCGTATTGCCTCCGGCAGTGCGTTGGATATCTCCGGTGCCAGCAGCAGCAACGGTGCCAACATCCACCTGTGGGGTTACCACGGTGGACCGAACCAGCAGTGGTACCAGGTGCCGGCCCTGTAAGGATTTTATTGCGCACTTGAAGGGGCCTGCGGGCCCCTTTTTTATGAGCGACGTGTTTCCGTTCTCAATGCCGGCGCGGCATGTATGTCGCGAATGGCCCTCACCCCCTCTCCCTGAGTGAGAGGGGCTTAATACGACCAGCCTTTCGGGTTGGCACCCTCACTTCCCCGTTGAACGCGCCGAGAAGCGCAGCAAAACCGCGGAGAAAAGGGCCAACCTGTCTGAGCGCAGCGAGTTGTTGGCCCGCCGCGGTTTTGTGAGCATCGCAGGGGACCGCGCCGAGCGCGGCGCGTGAGTCGGGGCGCGGGGGTGTCCAGAGGGGCGCCGCGCAGCGCCCCTCTGGTGCCCGTCCCGCACAGGGACACCCAGCCCCCTGTCTGGCACAGGGGCTCACAGGCCGAAGGCCGCCGCGCCTACAGGTCTGCTTGCTGCTGTCGTGCCAGGACCGTTTTCCCCGCCAGGTTGACGTGCTCCTTCATCCACCATTCGGCACGCTCACCGTCACCGGCATTGATGGCATGGACAATCATGTGATGGTGGTAGTGGGAATGACGGAAGTCGGCATCGCTGTACCAATGGAACGCGCCCTGGTTAACGATGGGAATGGTCTGCGCATCGCGGGCAATCTTTTCCAGCAGGCTGCTGTCGGCCATGCGCAGCAAGGCCACATGGAAGTCGCGATTCATGCGCCGCCAGGCACTGAAATCATCCGCGCGGTAACTGCCATCGGCAAGCAGCGCATCGCCGCGCTCAAGAATGGCCGCGAGCTCATGTTTCTCGTCTTCCGTCAGGCGACGCTCGGCCAGCAGGCGGGCACCGAGTCCTTCCATGGCGGCACGTGCCCGGAAGGCGACCTGGATATCCCGGGCGGTGAATTCGCGCACGCGGTAACCGCGGTTGGCGGCGTATTCCAGCAGGCCGTCTTCGGCCAGCGAACGCAGTGCCTCTCGCACCGGTGTGCGTGATACGGCCAGGTCTTCTGCCAGGGGGACTTCCTGCATGCGTTCCCCGGCGGCGTAGTCGCCACGAAGAATGCGCGCGCGCAGGGTCTCGGCAATGGACTGGGAACGGGTCTGGGCGGCGGGGCGGTCAGCCATGGGTGATCTCATGCGGGCCTGATTGTATGCAAGTTTGCCCACTGGCGCGGGGAATGGAAAGGGATTGGCTGAAATGGTGCAGGGAATGTGGACATTTACCGCGGGTGGATGGCCCTCACGCCGGCTCTCTCCCGCAAGCGTACCCTCACCCCAGCCCTCTCCCGCACGCGCACCCTCACCCCAGCCCTCTCCCGCAAGCGGGAGAGGGGGCGTTTTTGGATAGCGCGGAGGTATCGGGCCGGTCCCCTCTCCCTCCGGGAGAGGGACAGGGTGAGGGAACCATGGGCCAGCGAAGGAATCAGCGGCCCAGCAAGTCGCGGGCGATGATCTCCTTCATGATCTCGCTGGTGCCACCGTAGATGCGCTGGATGCGCGCATCCACATAGTCGCGGGAGATCGGGTATTCCTTCATGTAGCCGTAGCCACCAAACAGCTGCAGGCACTCGTCAGCGACCTTGCCCTGCAGCTCGGTGGTGGTGAGCTTGGCAATGGAGGCGTTGACGGCGGTCAGCTCACCGCGGTCGTACTGGTCGGTGCACTGGGCAATGAAGGCCTTGTTCACTTCCACCTGGGCCTTGAGCTCGGCGAGCTTGAAGCGGGTGTTCTGGAACTGGGCCACGCTCATGCCGAATGCCTTGCGCTCCTGCACATACTCGACGGTGCGATCAATCATGCCCTCGCAGGCGGCAATGGCACCGATGGCGAGAATCAGGCGCTCACGCGGCAGCTCGTTCATCAGGTTGGCAAAACCGCGTCCTTCACCACCGAGGATCTGGTCGGCACCCACGGTGACGCCTTCGAAGAACAGCTCCGAGGTGTCGGCCGCATGGTGCCCCATCTTCTCGAGGTTACGGCCGCGGGCAAAGCCGGGCAGGGAGGTGTCGACGGTGAACAGGGACACGCCCTTGGCACCGGCCGACGGATCGGTCTTCGCCGCGAGGACGATGACATCACAATGCTGGCCATTGGTGATGAAGGTTTTCTGGCCGCTGATGACGAAGTTGTCGCCGTCCTTGTCCGCCTTCGTCTTCATGCCCTGCAGGTCGGAACCGGCACCGGGCTCGGTCATGCCGATGGCGCCCACGGCTTCGCCGGTGACCATCTTCGGCAACCAGGCCTGCTTCTGCTCTTCCGTGCCCAGGTGCAGGATGTAGGGAGCGACGATATCGGAATGCACCGACAGGTTCGACGCCAGCGCACCGAAGCCCATGCGTGACATTTCTTCGATGATCACGGCAGACAGGCGGAAGTTGGCGCCAAAGCCGCCGTACTCTTCCGGCACATCCACACACAGGAAACCGTTTTCGCCGAGCTTGGTCCACGCCTCGCGCGGCAGGATTTCGTTGCTCTCCCACTGGTCATAATGGGGGGCGATTTCCTTTTCCAGGAATTTGCGGACGTTGTCGCGGAACAGCTCGATCTCGGACTGGTCCAGTTGTACTTGTGCATTCATAGCGTGAGACCTCGTGATGCCAGACAGCCCCGAATCAGCGCATGGGGGGCCAAAGAAAGAAAAACGGGGGCTATTGTATACAGATTGACCAGTCCGGGCAGGTCAAATGCCTGTGATTTCGGACCGGCCGGTCAGGCCTCACTCCGGCCTTCTCCCTGAGTAGAGAGGGGCGTTGTCAGGAAGTACGTAGAAGGGGCAGCGCCATACCCTCTCCCGGGGGCCGGGAGAGGGTGAGGGGAAAAGGCGCTAGTCGGTGACCGGCTCGATGTCGATGGGTGTCACCAGGGAGTTGGCGACGAAACAGTTGCGATGGGCAGACTCGTGCAGGCGTTTGAGTTGCGCCTCATCCACGTCGGCGTCGAACACCACCCGGGGCCGCAGCACCACATGGGTAATGGCCATGCGGCCCTCGTCGTTCTTGTCCACCGTGCCCTCGGGACGGTCCACATAACTGAGCACATTGAGCTTGTTCTTGGCGGCAATGGCCAGGAAGGTGAGCATGTGACAGCTGCTCAATGACGCGACCACCGCCTCATCCGGATTGACCCGGGTGCCGGTGCCGCCGTAGGACGGCGATGCTGATGCCGGCACCACCTCGCCCCCGGGGAAGGTCCACTCGTGGTCACGGTTGTAGTGTTCGTAATCAAACTCCACGCCGCGCTGCAGGTGCCAGCTGACGGTGGGGGTAAAGGTACTCATTGGCGACTCCTTCGGTGATCTCGCTGTCATTCAACGCTATAACCATGATGCGGTTGAAAGAGCTTGGCAACCTTGCGCTGCGTCAAAACTTCATCAGGCCGCCTGTTCGGCCTGGGCCACCGGCTCCGCCAGGCACTGCTCCACCTTGTCCAGCACCACAGGGCTGTACAGCAGGGCACAATGACCGTGGTAGGGCACATGGATATTGGTGGCATTGCCGCCAAGTACTGCGGTGCTGGCGGGCATCAGGAAGTTGTCGAAATTGGAGTAGATGGAATAGAAGCGGGCGCCGCCGGGTGTCTGCGCGGTGCTCGCGAGTTCCGACAGGAAGCCGGAACGGTAACGCATCTGGAAGGCGGCGCCGCGGGCTTCAAACATTGCCGACAGGCGGGTGCCCAGATGCGGCGAGCCCAGGCAGATCACCTTGTCGATCTTGCCGGCCAGGCCGAGGTGCTCAAGGGCGTAGCGGGTCAGGGGGCCGCCCATGCTGTGACAGACCACCGTGGCCTGCGGCGCGCCGGTGGCCGCGAGAATACGCTCCACATGTGTGCTGACCTGCTTTGCCAGCTTGCGCGCGTCGATGGTGGGGGGTGTATAGCTCACCGCATAGACATTGGCATGGCCGCGCCGCTTGAGCATCCATTGCATCCACGCCATGTTGGCACTGTTGCCGCCATAGCCATGCACGAAAATGATCGGGTTCTTGCCCGGCACCCGCGTGCGCACCGGCGAGGCATCGTGCAGCAGTCGCAGCGGATAGGTCACCACCAGCACGGCAATGGCGAGCCATTCACCTACCATGGCCAGCAGGCAGCGCGGCACGGACAGCTGATTGTACTCGCCCGGCACCTCGGCGCCGGCGGGGTCGTTACGCCGGTCGAAATACCAGAGCAGGTAAAAGGCCAGTGTCTGCACGGCAGTCACTGAAAGAATGATTCCCAGCACGGTGGCAAGCAAAGCCATGGCAGGCGCCCCTTGTTATTGGCCAGCGCTGAACGTAGGCAGTTTGCCGGCCGCCAGCAATGCCGGATTTGTGCGGGTGCTGGTAATTCCGGTCAGTGCTCAGGGAAGAACGTCAACCTGCAGGCGCTCCAGCGTGCCGTTCTCATGCAGCGCCTGGATGCTGGCATCCAGGCGCTGGACCACGGCACGATCAACGCTGCGACGCGAATACATGAAGTGCACCGGCGCCCGATGCGGCGCCAGCACCGGCCTCGACAGGACCAGCCCGACGCGGCGGGAAGAATCACGCAGGGCATGGCTATCGCCCATCACCAGGTCCACACGCCCTGCCTTGAGCATGGCCACACCGGCGTCATAGTCTTCCATGAACACCAGCCGCCCGGCCTTGATCAGAGGCACACGGGCGGCCTCATAGGCGGGCCCATACCAGCCGCTGCGCGGCGCCATGATCCTGAGGTTCGTGTTCACAAGACCCAGCCAACTGTCACGGGGTGCGGCGCCGAGGTCACCCACCAGCTCGATCACCTCATCACGATAAGGGCGGGAGAACCGGGCCCAGGATTCGCGAGACGGGATTCGGCTGGCCGCCATCATCAGATCCATCTGGCCCGAACGCAGCGCCTTGCTGGCACGCTCCACCGGCATCTCCACCCACTCAAAGCGGCAGCCCGCATGGGCCATCACCGCCTTGAGGATGCGCGCGTCGATGCCGGTGACCTGGGGTGGCACCTCGCCGGGGGTTTCAAGCCGCATGTAGGGCGGCCAGTCGGAGACATACACCCGCAACGGCCGCTCGTCACAGGCCTGTGCGAAGGCGGCGAAAAGACTGCAAAAAAGGAGCAAGAAACGCATGGGCAACCACCGGGCAAACAGGCCGCTATTATCGCGTTCATCCGCCAGGCTCACCACGCCACCTGTCAGCCTGGTGCGTCAGCCGGCCAGCTGTTGTGCCTCCAGCCAGTCACAACAGTAACCCACCGCTTCGGCCAGCTTGTCCTGCTGGCCGAAGTAGTAGTGGTTGGCGCCGGTGACTTCCCGCAGGGTCTTGTTGTCGTGGGCAAACGCCTGGTAGAGCCGCTGTGTGTGGCTGGGCGTGCAGGCATCATCCGCGCTGTTGCCGATCACCAGGGCCGGCGCGCTGATGCGCGGCGCGGCGGTGAGGCCGTTGGCGCGGGAATGGTCATAGCTCCACTGGCTCATCCAGCCGCGCAGGGTATTGAAGCGCGCCAGCGCCACCGGGCCGTTGTTGACCATGCGCGGATCCCCCAGGTAGCACCAGCCGGGTTTGCGGTCATTGGGGTCCTGCGTCGGGTCGAGCCAGCGCACATCACACATGGTGCGATGGACGATAAAACCGAACTCCTCGGTGTGCGCGCCGGCGTCGCGGAAGCCCGCCAGCTTGTCCTGCACCCAGGCGGTGATCTTGCGGTTGCGGGCAATCTGCGCGGCACGGAAGCGCGCGACAAAGGCGTCGCTGTAGGTGGGCTGGTCGGGGCAGGCCGGGTTGTAGATGTCCAGCGACAAGTCACGCTGCGACGGATCGTTTTCGTCCAGTACCGACGGGTCCATCCACTCGGTCAGGGTCACGGCGCGGGACACATGGGCCGCCAGCAGCATGATGCCATCGGCCGGAATCAGCTGCTTCGCCGTCAGGTCATAGGGGTCACCGGCAGGGGTGTGGGTCACCTGCGGGTCTTCCGCCTCGGCCTGGTAATACAGCGACAGTGAACCACCACCGGACCAGCCGGCCAGCACCACCTTGTCGTATCCCAGGCGTTCCTTTGCATCGCGAATACAGGCGCCCAGGTCTGCTACCACTTTTTCCATGATCAGCGGTGCATCGGCGCCGCGGTAGCGGCTGTTGCAATAGATGACATGGTGGCCCGCCTTGGCCAGCGCCGACACCATGGGCAGGTAAGCGCCGCCGCCCACCGGATGCATGAACACAATCACTGTGTCAGAAGTGCGGCCTTCGGGTTTCAGCAGGTGCGCCTCCAGCGCCACCATGTCCATGGGGCCGGCGTAGGTATCCTTGAACTCCGCCTTTTCGGCAAACGCCACCATGTAAGGAATGCGGGTGTACGTGAATGTCTGGGTCATGGTTTTTCCTGGGCGCAGGCGGGCGCCGCCGGGGGCGGGCCACGCCGGCGAATGGGTTCAGTTTTCCGGCTTGCCGTGCTTGGGCATGTCCGCTTTTACCTTGGAGAAGTCGGCCTTGCTGGTGTCGATGCCGCGCATATCCAGCACCGTCTCGCCACAGGCCTTGAGCTTGCGTTCGCGGGTGAACGCGGTCCACTCGCGCAGCACGTCATGGGCTTTGGCGGCATCGGCAGCACAGATGGATTCGTAGTCAGCATCCTTGATGGTGATTTCCAGCTGGATGCCATTGGGGTCATAGAAATAGATGGAGTGAATGAACTCATGGTCGATGGGGCCGAAACACGGACGGCCCGCCTTGTTGATCCGGCGGCGCCAGGCTTTCAGCTCCTCCAGGGTGTCCACCTCGAAGGCCAGGTGCAGGTCGAAGCCGTGGCGCGGGCGGAACATTTTCTCGTCGACATCGTCCGGGGCATCAAAGAAGGCGATGAAGTTGCCGTCGCCCATCTGGAAGAACAGGTGCATGTAATCCACCTTGCGCCCGGAACCTGGCTCCTCATCAAACACCATGGCCATGGACAGGGGCATGCCCAGCACGTCCTCGTAGAACCAGCGTGTCTGCTCGGCATCGCGACAGCGGAACGCCATGTGATGGATGTGCTTGAGCGCTTTCAGGGTGCCCTCCGGGGCATCCGGGGCCGGGGCCTTGTGCGTGGCTGACATGGGGCGTCTCCGCAGGATTGCATACAATTAATGGCACTTTAAGCAGGCCCAGGCTATTATTCAAGGCCATTAACGGACATGTGTATGCATTACGGGTCGTTCATACGGCCAGCACCTGCGCATTTCGCGTCAGGCCACAGGCTCACCCTGACCCTGAACCGGCCCGCGACGCCCTGCACCCGGGCGGCAAAACGCGGCCCGGCGTGCGCCGCCGGCAGGCAACCCGGCACCCGTGCATGGCATAATCCGGCCCTGCCCATGAAGCAACAGGTACGCCCATGACAGACCAGGTGATCATCAACGAAGTGGGGCTGCGCGACGGCCTGCAGAACCAGCCCGTCCACGTGTCCACGGACGACAAGGCACGCATGGCAGAAGGGCTGGTGGCCGCCGGGGTGAAATACCTGGAGCCGGTGAGCTTCGTGCACCCGAAGGCGGTGCCGCAAATGGCCGACGCCGTCGAGCTGACGCCACGACTGCCGAAAGGGGACGACCTGCACTACACCGCCCTGGTGCCCAACCTGAAGGGCTACGAGCGTGCCCGCGACAACGGCTACCCCACCGTGGGCCTGGTGCTGTCCACCACCGACACCTTCAACCAGCGCAACCTGAACATGTCGCTGGCGGATGCGGTGGCCAGCTGCAAGGCCATCATCGCGGCGGCAAAGCGCGACGGCGTGCAGACCCGCACCTACATTTCCGGAGCCTTTGCCTGTCCCTATGACGGCCCGACACCGGTGGATGTCACGCACACCCTGACCCGTGACATGCTCGCCGCAGGCAGTGATGAAATTGCCATTGCCGACACCATTGGTGCCGGCAACCCGCAGCAGATGAAAGACATCATGGCGCCGTTGATCGGCGAGTACGGCGCCACGCCGTTCTTTGTCCACCTGCACGATACCCGCGGCCTCGCCGCCGCCATGGCCTGGGCCGCCGCGGACCTGGGCGTACGCAAATTCGACGCCTCCGTGGGTGGCCTGGGCGGCTGCCCGTTTGCGCCCGGGGCCACCGGCAACGTGGCCACCGAAGACCTGGTCTACATGCTGGAAGCCTGCGGATTGAAAACCGGCATCTCGGTGGAAGGCCTGCGCGCCGTGGTGGCATTGGCCAGTGAAGCAACACAACGCCCGGTGGGCGGGCGCATTCTTGCCTGGATCAAGTCACAGGAAGAGCAGGGGCGGGATATCTGCATCTCCTGAGCGGGCGCCCTCACCCCGGCCCTCTCCCGCAAGCGGGAGAGGGGGCGTTGTCGGATGCTTCGGTGGTAACAGGCTGGCTGCGTTTGCCAGCCTGGTCTGCCTGTCCGCACAAGAGCGGGGTGATAACAGATCGTTTGCCTTTTCCGGACAGTAAAGCGTCGCCAGCGGCGTAGCGCTCAGGCGGCAACCCGGTCCCCTCTGTCTTCGGGAGAGAGCCAGGAGGCCTGAGAAAGGGCGGCAACACAGACAAATACGCCCGCACGCGCGGGCGTATTGCTGGTGGACCAGCGATCAACGCGGCCGTACGGAGATGCCCAGGCGGTCGGTCACCTTGCCGTCAAACGTTCCCCGGTTGAAACGCCGGTATTGCACCATCCAGTCATTCCATTTCGGGTACAACGCCCAGGCCTCGGCCTCGCTTTGCAGCAGCTTGAGGTCCAGGCCCCAGTGCGGTCGTGCCGAGAATTCGTTGCGCATGGTGCGCTGGTAGGCCTTGAGCAATTCCTGAGAGCCGTTGGTGTCACTCAGCATGATCACTTCCATGAACATGGAATCGCGCCCCTGTTGCATGGCGATGAAGTTGTCGGTGCTTTTGACGAAACGCACGGCGATGGGCCCGGTATGGGGAATACCCTGCGCAAACAGGGATTCCGCCAGCACGAAGGAACGCTCGATGGCGTCCACCGTGTCCTGCAGGTCGAACGCCGCTTCGATGGCGATAGCATCGGTGTAGTTGACCACACCGATGTTGAACACCTTGTAGGAGACGTTGGTGAAGTTGTCGTCCTGCTGCGTATCCAGCGTGGTTTCCAGGATGGTCCTGGCCAGTCCCGGGAAGGTACTGAGGATCCATGCCAGCGGCTTTTCGAACACAGTGATCAAGCCGGAAACGAATTCCGTGCCCGGCTGGCCGCGCTCGGCCTGGGGCTGCTCCGGCAGCGGATCGTAGGAGCGGTGGCGCTCCGTGACCAGCACCGTGTGGGTGCCCGCATCATTGGCATAGGGGCTGTACTGCAACTCGAAGTGTTCGGGGGAACGGCGGTCGGCGTAGACGCTCTGGCCCGCCAGCAGACGGGTGATGGCGCCGCCCGGCGCGGTCAGCTCTTCCCAGGTGGTTTTCCAGCGCACTTCGCGCAACCAGAACTTGCGATCCGTGGTCAGCGTCACGGCATAGACCACGCCCATGGAGCCGATGGCCACCCGCGCCGCATTGAAGGCATCGTCATCCTGGATCAGCTGCACCGGAATACGGCTGTTCTCCTCCAGGTAGCCGGGCCAGGTTGCCGGATTGGTAATGCCATCGTCCGGCTCGATCTGCATCATGCGGCCGCCTTCACCCACCACCTGCAGGCTGACGATCTGGTCCGCCATGGGGCCATAGTCGAGCCCCGACCCGTGGGTGGCCGTCATCATCACGCCGGCAATGGTCTGGCCGTCATAACCGCCCATGTTGATCAGCGCCCGGCCCCGGGCATCGAGGAAGGCGTTCAGGTCCTTGACGGTGATGCCGCTCATGACCCGGGCCAGGGCCGGGTCATCGCTGTCCCTGAGCCGGCTGCGGTCCAGTTGCAGCGGCTTGTTCAGCTTCTCGGGGGTAAACAGCACCTCGCGGGTGATGGCCACTTCCGAGGCGGAGTGGCCGGAGCCGGTCATACGCACACGCTTGCCGGCGCGCGTGGCCCGGCCGACGTAGTCCACCAGTTGGGCGGCATTCTCGGGTTGTACCAGGTATTCCGGCTCCACCGACTCGGTGCCGGTCCAGTTTTCCCAGTAACAGCCGGAGGACATCACCAGCAGGACCAGGGTGGCGCTGCGCGCCAGCAGGGCAGGTAGGGAAATCGTCATGGCATTCATCCTGTGTCCGTCTGCGCGGATCGTTGTTGTTTTTCCATGCCCGTCGCCGACTGGGCAATTTTTATACTTAGGTAAGTAACACTTACTTATCTTTCACGGCGAGTAAATAGGACGAATGTACCAAACTACGAGTGGTCAGGATCCAGGTTGCCCAGGGCGGCCTTGAGGAGCAGCCGGTAGTCCGCCAGCAGTTCGGCCATCTGGTCGGCGGGCAGGGCCGGTATCAGCCGGAAAACCGCATAGCTCAGTTCGCAGGCCAGGAAAGCGATCCGCTCCAGGCGCTCGGCACTGAGGGTGGGGAAGTGATCCGCCAGGGCCAGGGCCAGGGCGGTGGCATTATCGCGGGTATCGGCAATGTCCAGATCGCGCAACTCCGGCTCCTGGCGCAGCTCGGCCCAGAGGATGCCGTATACCGGCTCGTCCCGGACCAGCTGCAGGTAGCCGTCCAGCAGGCCATCCACCAGCACATCCAGGGGCTGGCTGCCGGCCTGGGCCAGCACGGCAAACATGGTTTCCCGGTACTGGCTGGACAGCCGCGACACCAGCTCGCGCAGTATCGCCGGACGTCCGGCAAAGTACTGGTAGATGGAGGCGATATTGACGCCGGCCGCGCGAGCCAGTTCATTCATCCCGAACTGGCTGGTGCCACGGGTCCGGATCATGTCTTCGGCAGCACCGAGGATGGCGTCGTAGCGCTGGCGTGCACGCTGCTGGGTGGGTCGTTTGCGAACCTGTGCGGAACTGTCTGTCATGACGGCCTGTGAGCGGTAATGGTGTTGCCAGTCTACCCGTTTTCAGCGCGGTTGGCCGTGCGAACTGCCGCGCCGGCACCAGGGCATGGACAGCCCTGGCCGCCAGCGCTACACAGATCACACCACCGTCATGGCAGCGGCCACAGGGAGATTCCATGCAACACGCACCCGGCAACGACAACAGCGCACCCACACGCGGCCCCTCGATGGTGCGCAACATGGCCGACTGGCGCTTTGACCATTACCTGACCATGCAACTGCTACCGCTGTTCTACCTGCTGCTGGTGTTTGGTGCGGCGGTGGTGGTGGCCGCACTGGTGGCCCTGGTGTTCTGGTTTTCACCCACTGCCGGGCTGGTGGCCCTGGCCGTGGCACCGGTGGTGTTGCTGATTGCCGTGGCGGTGATTCGCGCGGCCCTGGAATACCTGGTCATGGCGCACCGGATCATGCGCATCATTGAACGCATGGATGCACTGCCCCACCAGGTGGCTGACCTGTCCGTGCGCGTGGACGGCATCACCGGCCATGTGGACCAGTTGATTGATCGCGTGGATGACATCCATGAAACGCTTATGCATGCCCGCCCGTTTCTGCGCAGCGCCGCCAGTACCGGGCGCCTGCTCGACCTGCTACGGCCGGGCAAGCGCCCGAAGCGCTGAAGGCGATTACTTCACGCCCAGGCTGCGCAGGTTGCCCTCCAGCTGGCTGGCGATGGGTGAACCCTGCTTGTAGAACGCTGCCGGCTTGCCCATGGGCACATACACCCACTGGTAATTGCCCCGCGCCGGGTTGGTCCAGCGCAACCACCAGGGTGCGCGTGGCGCGTTGGAATTGTTGCCGTAGCGGTAGCCGGTGAACATGTGCACCCAGGTGGTGTTGCCGGCATCCGGGAAGTACACCTTCTTCCAGTTGCCGGTGTAGCTTTCCTTGTTCACCAGCGGTGCCATCATCACTTCGCTGCCGAGCATGATCTGGTCGGTGAGGCCGGCCAGCTCATTGTCGTCGGGATAATGCAGCATCGGATGGCGCACCAGTGGCCAGCCGCGGGTTTCCATGTCGTCCATCAGGTCCCGGCGATAAAATGCCAGCGCCTTGTACACCCGGGCCATGCGGTCGAACTGGTCATAAGTGGTGCTGTTGTCGTAGAACTGAGCGTTGTCTTCCGGCTTCAGGCCTTCGTGGGTGCGATAGGCTGCGGTAAAGGCGGCGAACTCCATCCACCGCAACAGCAGTTCCTGCTCACGGTTGTAGCCAACGCCCGCCAGCGTGGCATTGGTGTAACCACCGATGTCGGCATGGTTCATGGCCAGCCCGGAAAAACCGCCGGTCATGGTGGCGAGAATGGCGGTCTTGAAGCCGTCATACTTGTCCCAGGTCACCAGCTGGTCACCTTGCCAGAGCAGGGTGGAGTAGCCCGGCGTGCGCGCGGCGCCGGCGCGATTGAAGAACACGATCTCCTCACCAAGACCCGCCTCGTCGATGGCCTCCCGGGCAATGCGTGCCCAGTCCACCGGGTACTGGTTGTGGTACTCGGCGGCATCAATGCCGGAGTACAACACGGCATCGAACGGCAGTGCCTCGGCGAAGTCATGCATCCAGCCATGGCAGCGGCCTTCGTCAATCAGCTGGTCGGCGATCACTGCCTTGATCCAGGCCACCGCGTAGGGGTTGGTAAGGTCGATCATGCCGGCATCGAAATCCGTGTTGGTGACTTCGTAGACGGAGCCGTCGGCCTTCTTCACCAGGTAATCGTTATCGATGGCTTCCTGGTACAGGTTGCGGCGCACATTGCCTTTCGGTGAGGCGTCCACCAGGAACGGGTTGATGTAGCAGAGCATGCGCCCGCCCCGGCCCTCGATACGGTCCACCAAACCATCCCAGCCGGGGTAGCGATCCTGGTCCAGTTCCCAGTTCCACCACAGCTGCGAGCCGAACGACGTCTGCCGCTTGCCCACCCAGTCCTGCAGCCAGACCCCGGCCACCGGGGTGCCCCGCTGGTCAAGCTCATCGAGCACCGCATCGACTTTGGCGGTGCCGCCCTGCATGCCGACAATGGCGCCCTGGTTGAACCACTCGGGCAGAGCACGCATGCGGCCGCTGTATTCGGTGAAGCGTTCGATCAGTTCCAGCATTGAGTCGCCGGCGAGAATGCGCCCGGTCATGTCGCCATCAAACAGGCGCACACGCACACTGTTGCTGGCGCTGAGATCAAACACCGCGTAGTCGGTGTCTTCCAGCATCAACGATTGCGCCGTGCTGGTGATGTAGTGGGGCACGGCATAATAGGTCGTCAGGGGCCCACCGGCGGAGCCGGCGGAGCCGAGTTCAACGGCGCCGGAAATGGGCTGGTGGCCGCGCCCGACACCGCCTTCCTGTGACAGCACCGGCACGGCCTGGCCGTTGAGGTCCAGGTAACTGAACTGCTCGCCGAAGCCGTGAAAACGTGCATCGGGATCCGCGTAATAGGCAAGCTCGGTGTAGTTCACCGCCGGGTTGCTGAACTGCACGGCAAACTGCAGATGGCCCGGCCGGACTTCGTTGAAGGTCACGGTGTAATCGGTGGCGCAGGCGGCGCTGCCCGACAGGGTACCGCTGACCTGGATACCGGCAGAGGCATAACCAACGCTGGCAATGGCCTGGTCGGTGCACTGGCTCTGGATGTTTTCCTCGACAATGAACGAGCCACGGTTTTCCTCGGCCTGCAGGGCATGGGTGCCCGCACGCACAAAGGACGCGCCATCCGTGGATCGCCACAGCACTCGGCCGGCACGGGTCACCTGCAGCCGGCTGCCGGTCCACGACACGGTGAAATCACCACTGGACGCAGCCACCGGTGACGGCGCGGCGGTAATGGTATTGGCGGCCAGGCCGGGGCTGGCCAGGGTCAGGCCCAGCAGGCTGCTGGCAACAAGCATGGTCTTTTTCATCGGAGTCCCTCGTTATTTTCCGCGGTTCATGGCCGGGCGGCGGGCCCGGCCGGTTCGCTGTTGTTATCGCCGCCGAGACTAGGGCGGGTTCCGCACGCGCCCTAGGAAAAACCGGGAAAAACAAGGAAAACCTTATGCAGGACAATTACTTGGCAGCGCTGGCAGTGGCGCCTACAGGCGCTTTCGCAGCTCTGCAATGCGCTCCTTCACCAGCCGCAGCTCCTCCTCAAGGGCCTGCCGGTAGCTGGATGATGTCGACCACTTGGGAATGTCGCGGGCCAGTCCATCGGCCTCGATTTCCAGTTTGCGCAGCGTCATGCGCTCGCCATAGGACAGCCGCCGCGGGCGTTTGCGCGGCTGGCGCGGGCGCGGGGCCGGCTCGGGAATGGCGCGCAGGGACTTGCGCCGTGCCTGCACCGCCGCATGGTCGCGGGCACTGCCCAGGATCCCAAGGCGCGGCAGGTCCAGGGGCCGGGCGCCCGCCTCACAGGGGGTATGGCTGTAGAGCGTGGTTTCGGCACGCTGGCATTTGTAGACCGGGCCGGCCATGGCCAGCAGCGGGCAGAGTGCGAGCAGGGCAATCAGGTATTTCATGGTGGGTTCCTCCAGCGATGGGGAGGAACAGTCTGCGGCGCGACCCGTGGCCGTCACGACGGCTCAACGCTGGCGGGCGCGCGCGAAAACCCCGCGTCCTGCCGTGCGCCACCCGGCCGGCATGCCCGGCCCGGTCGCACATGTCAGCTCAGCGTTGCGCCTCTGCCGACAGGTCCATGGCCGGGTACCAGTGTCGCAGCACGCGTGCGATATCTGCCTGCACTGACGGGTCCGCCAGCACCCGGTCAATGTCGGCGATACGCGCGCGACCCCAGGCGTTATTCAGGCAGGCCACGTGCACCGGCGTGTTTGCCAGTGCCTCCGCCAGCGGCAGCAGCACCAGGTCGTCGGCCAGGGCGCCAAATTTGCTGCGGGCAAAATGGAGCAGATAACCGTGGCCCACGAGGTAATCCACCTGCCGCTCCATCAGCAGTTCCAGGGCATTTTCCGGGGAGGTGATATCCGACAGTACCAGCACATTGCGCTGGTCACTGGCACGCGCCAGCAGCGGCTGGACATCTTCATGGGACCAGCCATCCAGGTACACCGTGCGCAGGGAACGACGCAGGGTTTCCGCCAGGGCAACGGCGCCGTCCTTGCGCGGCAGGGTCGCCAGCATGTCGCGAAAGGTGATCATGCGCAGTGGCGCCATGGTGGCCAGTGTCTGGCTGACCACGGTGGTGTCCGCGTAACGCGGCATGGCAGGAAGCAGTGGGGTGCAGACGTTGTTGCTGGTGTCATGCATCAGCACGGTAAAGGTGCTCATGGACACCCGGCGGACACGGTGCTCATAGCCGGGCAGCTGCTGCTGCAGGACGGTGAGGGTGATATCCCCGGCGCCCTGGCGGACAAACGGCCCCCTGGCCACGAACACCGGGGGCACGTCCGGCACCAGCCAGGTGATGGCAGGCGCGTCTGTCTCCACGGCCGCAACGGGGGTGGCGGCCATGATCAGGAACGCATAAAGCAGGGCGCTGGTGCGATAGCGCAGCAAGACTGACTCCCGGTGGCAACGGTGCTCCCGTCAGCTGTCCGCAGCGCCGGCCGTAATGGCGACCACAGGCAGTACGCAGGAGGCCCAGCCTAACGCGGTGGCGGTAACCATGCCGTACGACGATTCACCCGAAAACCGGCATGCCGGCCTGACAGATGCACCACGATCAGGCACGGTCGCCGCGCAGGGCGCGCACCTGTGCTTCCAGGAACGGCGCGCTGGCTTTCTCCGGCGGCACCAGGTCGCCCACTGCCAGCTCCACCCGGGACCAGAACCGTTTCGGCCGTGTCGCCAGTGCCGGCCCGTCCTTGTGGCTGAAGAAGCTGCCCCACAAGCCGCGCAGGGCCATGGGCACCACCGGCACAGGATCTCGGGCGAGGATCTTGTCGATACCGGCCTTGAATTCGGCGATGTCGCCGTCGGCGGTGAGCTTGCCCTCGGGGAAAATGCAGACCACTTCCCCTGCCTCGAGCTCCTCGTGGATACGTTCGAACGCCGCCTCGTACACCGCCGGGTTGCGGCTCTTGGCATCAATGGGAATGGTCTTGCCGGTACGGAAGATGTAGTTCAGTACCGGCATGTCATAGATCGGCTTGAACATGACAAAGCGCACCGGGCGACGGATGGCGCCGGCCAGCAACAGGGCATCAACGTAGGAGACATGGTTGCAGACCAGCACGCACGGCCCGTCATCGGGAATGTGCGCCAGACCCTGGTGGCGGATGCGGTACATGATATTGGTCAGCAGCCAGATGATCAGGCGGATCATGAACTCCGGCACCACCGTATAGATGTAGGCCGCCACAACAATATTGACCAGCGCCAGTGCCAGGAAGAACTCCGGGATGGACAACTCGAGCACACCCACGAGGACGATACCGGCGACGGCAGAGAGCACCATCAACAACGCGTTGAGGATATTGTTGGCAGCGATGATACGCGACAGGTGGTGAGGGTTGGCCCGGTGCTGGACAAAGGCAAACAGCGGCACGATATAGAAGCCACCGAACACACCAATGCCCAGCAGGTCCATGAGCACACGCCGGCCGGCTCCGTGTTCCAGGAATGCGGCAATGTCCACAGCCTGCATGGACGGCAGGCCCTGGTAGGAAAAGAACAGGTCAATGCCGAAGGCACTCAGGCCCAGCGAACCGATGGGCACCAGGCCCAGCTCCACACGCCGCCCGGATGCTTTTTCACACAGGAAGGAACCGAGCCCGATGCCGATGGAAAAGGTGGCCAGCAACAGGGCATAAAGGCCGTCGGTGCCGCTCAGGTAGTCATCCACATAGACCTTGAGCTGGGTGGTGTAGGCGGCACCCAGGAACCAGAACCACGAAATCCCCAGCACGCTCATCCAGACAGACCTGGTCTCCCGTGCATAACCGATGATGCGGGCGGTCTCGCGAAACAGGTTCCAGTTGATGCGCAGGTCACGGTCAGCGGGCATGGCTGCCGGAATCAGCCGTGCCGCCAGGTAACCGATGCACGCCAGCAGGATGATGGCCGCAGGCGCCACCCAGGCACCGGTGGATTCCATGCCCAGTACCACGCCGGAAATGGAGCCCAGCAGAATGGCAAGAAAGGTGCCCATTTCCACCAGCGCGTTGCCGGAGACCAGCTCACTGTTGGTCAGGTGCTGGGGAATGATCGAGTACTTGATCGGCCCGAAGAAGGTGGACTGCAGGCCCATGCAGAACAGCACCGCCAGCAGGAAGTAGACGGCATCAAAATAGAAGCCCACGGCACCGGCACACATGATGGCGATCTCTGCCAGCTTGATGCGCCGGATCAGCAGGGACTTCTCGAACTTGTCGGCGAGCTGGCCGGCAAGCGCGGAAAACAGGAAGAACGGCACGATGAACAATGCCAGGCCGACATTGTTGAGGGTGTTGATGCTTACCCCGGAGACCACACCGGAGGCAATCAGCAGGATCAGGGCCTGGCGGAACACATTGTCATTGAAGGCACCCAGGAACTGGGTAAAGAAAAACGGTGCAAAACGACGGCTTGCCATCAGCTGGCCCAGTGACGCTTTCATGAAAACTCCCTGTTAGCGGCGAAACGCCGTCATCTGCTTTGTGCCCAGCTTCCCAGGTAATGGGTAAGCAATGAATCCAGCGCTTTCTCGGCACTGGTACTGCCACCAATGTCCAGCTTGTCACTGACCGCCAGCAGGCAGATCCCGTGGACGCTGCTCCAGAGGGTGCGCGCGGCAAGTGCGGCCGCCGCTGGCCGGCGACGCGGCGCCAGCCGCTGTAATTGCTCTTCCACCAGCGCGAACAACCTGTCCGTGCGCTGCCGGTACCAGTCCGGCACCGGCCGACCATCGCGCATGGTGTGCACAAACACCAGCTGCCAGCGGGCCGGCGCCTGGCGGGCCAGCGACAGATAGTTATGGGCCATGCGCGCGATCACCCGCTGCGGCCGGTTCCCCGCTGCGGCGGCCTCGTTGGCCCGGGCCAGCTGGTCCACCAGTCGTGCATTGGCCTGCAGCACCAGGTCATCGACGTTGTCGAAGACATGGTAGAGCATGCCGACGGTGTAGCCGATCTGCGCCGCCACCTTGCGGGCGCTGATGGCCGTCGGGCCGTGACTGGCTACCAGGTCCTCCACCGCATCCAGCGCCAGCGCGCGGATTTCATCAAGGCTGTGTTCACTGCGTCGCGGCATGGTCTGCTCCGGGCGGCACCGATTTATCGAACGGTGTTTGATTATTGCCCGGCGATTGCACACTGATCAATGTGGCCGCCGTTACCGATTTTGTCGAAGGGTGTTCAATAAATTCGCGGGGGATCCTGGTCAGTCCCCGCGCGCCTTCACGGGTCGTGCCGGCTGGCCGGCAACCACGGTGTTGGCGGGTACCGCACCGGTGACCACGGCCCCCATGCCCACCACCGCTCCATCACCCACGGTGACACCATCGGTAATGCCGGCATTGGCGCCGATCCAGACATCACGACCAATGATGATGCCCCGCGAGGTCACCGGCTGCTCGCGCACCAGTCGCCCGCTGGCGGTGCCATGGTTGAACGCGTAGATCATGGTGTGGGCGGCAATCCGGCTATGGTCGCCAATTTCGATACCGGCACTGCCGCCATCCAGGCTGCAATGGGCATTGATGCTGACATGATGGCCAATCTGGATCGGGCCATGCAGGAAGGCGTGGGCAGCAATGTGCACGCCATCGCCGATGACGATGTCACGCCCGGGCTCGGCAAACAGCACGGCATCCGGGGATATGAAGCAGTCCTCACCGATGTGGATGGTTTCCAGCGCCATCAGTTCCTGCTGGATTTCGCGCTGCCAGGCCTGGGCCCATTCGCGCTGGTGCGGTTTGAGCTTCGGATACAGCCACGGCATGTGGCTGAGTCTTTTCTTGTGCTGGGCGCGGTAGCGGTCTTCGCTCATGGGGCCTCGTGCGGGGCAATCGTAAAAGCCTTTATCAATGCCGGGGCAGCGCATGCCGAAACGGCGTTTATGGTCTAGGATGACCGCTTCGAATGATCGCAGGATGGTGACAGGAATGAAAACACGGCTGATTCTTCTCTCGGCACTGGTGCTGGGCAGCGCCGGGTGCGCCAATGGCAACTACAGCGAATGGTTCAACGTCGGTTCCCAGGTTGCCAGTGACATGGGTTACGGCGAGCAGGCCGACGTGGCCGGCGGCATCAAGCAGGCGCTGGAGCTAGGCAGTGAACGCGCCGCCGCCACCCTGTCAGCCGATGGCGGCTACAGCCGCGCCGGCTATCCCATTTCCCTGCCGCAGCAGCTGCAGCCGGTGGCGGATACCCTGCGCAAGGTGGGCATGGGCAGCTACGTGGACAAGGTCGAAGCGGCCATGAATGACGGCGCCGAGAAAGCAGCGGCCGAATCGGTACCGGTGGTGAAGCAGGCGATCTCGGAAATGACCGTCACCGACGCGCTGGGTATCGTCAATGGCGGACAGACCGCGGCCACGGATTATTTCCGCGGCAAGACGGAAACCAGTCTGCGCCAGCGCTACCAGCCGATCATTCGTGAGAACCTGCAGAAGACCGGTTTCTATGACCAGTACCAGGCCATGCTCGGGGTGTACAACGCCCTGCCGCTGACCAGCAAACCGAACCTGGATGTGGAAGAAGTGGTCACCGAGCAGGCGCTGGACGGTCTGTACGGGCGCATTGCCGCCGAAGAAAAACTGATCCGCCAGGACCCGGTGGGCCGGGGTAGTGCCTTGCTCGGGCGTATTTTCAGCGGGCAGTGACGTCAGCGGCGGGTTGCGGCTGCCGTCACGCGGTCGCCGCAGCACCCGCCTGGCGTGCCCGGAAAAACAGGAACAGGAAGAACAGCGCACAGGCGCCGTCCCAGACGCCGTAACCGCTGTAGAACAGCGCCACCATCACATCCTCTTCAAACAGCGCCGGCAAACGGTCGCGGTTCTCCGTCATCCAGACAATCCAGCGCACATCGAACAGCAACTTCTCGGCAGCAAACACCAGCATCAGTCCGGGCAGCTGCTGCCAGACCGGTGCCGCTGCCATGTAGGCCAGCCCCCACAGGGCAATGATCAGCACCCCCGGCCAGGAGAAGAACAGCGGGTCCTGGGCCGCCAGCAGCTCACCGTCCAGCAGTGGCGTGAGAAAACCCAGCAGGGTCAGGTTCACAAGGCCAATAAGAATAATGGTGCGTTGCGGATTCATGCGGATTCCCCCGGGTATGTAACAACAGCTGACAGACTAGCGCGGCGCCCCCGGCAGGTACATGACCGTCCGGGGCAGGGGCTCAGGCCATCCGGGCACACTGCGCGTGCCGGTAACAGTCCACCAGGTGATCGTTGACCATGCCCGTGGCCTGCATGAAGGCGTAGATGATGGTGGGGCCGACGAAGCGAAAGCCGCGTTTCTTCAGGTCCTTGCTGATGGTCTCCGACAGCGCCGTGCTGGCGGGCACGTCCGCAAGCCGGCGGAAATGGTTGACCCGGGGGCGGCCGTCGATGAAACCCCAGAGGTAGGCATCAAAACTGCCATGGGCCGCCTGGACCTCGAGAAAGGCGCGGGCATTGCTGATCGCCGAGGCCACTTTCAGGCGGTTGCGGATGATGCCCGGATCGGCCAGCAGGGCGGCTTCCTTGCGGCCATCGTAGCGGGCCACCCGCTGGGGGTCGAAGCCGTCAAAGACCTGGCGGTAGTGCTCGCGCTTGCGCAGGATGGTGATCCAGCTGAGGCCCGCCTGGGCGCCCTCGAGTATCAGGAACTCGAACAGGCGCTGGTCATCATGCAGGGGCACACCCCATTCGCTGTCATGGTAGTGCCGGTAGAGCGGGTCATCCCCGCACCAGGGGCACCGTTGGCTGTCTGTCTGTGCGGCCATGCCTGTCTCCCTGCCGGAACGCCCGGGCCTGCCGGGGCCCCGTATTTTCGGCCTCACGGTATCACCGGGCATATCGGGGCGCTATACTTGGCGGCTGTTTTTTGAGCCGGAAACGGACTGGTTTATGTCGGATGCAACAAGCGCGGAAACGCGGGTAGATACGAGCACGTTCCAGGGCCTGATCCTGGCACTGCAACAATTCTGGGCAGAGCAGGGCTGTGTGGTCATCCAGCCGCTGGACATGGAAGTGGGCGCGGGCACCTTTCACCCGGCCACGTTCCTGCGTGCCATCGGCCCGGAAATCTGGAACGCCGCCTACGTGCAGCCGTCCCGCCGCCCCACGGACGGCCGTTACGGCGAGAACCCGAACCGGCTGCAACACTATTACCAGTTCCAGGTTGTGCTCAAGCCGTCACCGGACAACATCCAGGACCTGTACCTGGATTCACTGCGCCGCCTGGGCGTGGACCCGCAGGTACACGACATCCGTTTCGTCGAGGACAATTGGGAGTCGCCGACCCTGGGCGCCTGGGGGCTGGGCTGGGAAGTCTGGCTGAACGGCATGGAAGTCACCCAGTTCACCTACTTCCAGCAGGTGGGTGGTATCGACTGTTACCCGGTCACCGGGGAAATCACCTACGGCCTGGAACGGATCGCCATGTACCTGCAGGGGGTGGACTCGGTCTACGACCTGGTCTGGTCCGACGGCCCGTTCGGCCGGGTCAGTTACGGCGATGTCTTTCACCAGAACGAAGTGGAGCAGTCCACCTTCAACTTCGAGCACGCCAATACCGACATGCTGTTCCGCCACTTCGATGACTTCGAGGCGGAGAGCCAGAAGCTCATTGCTGCGGACCTGCCGTTGCCGGCCTATGAATATGTATTGAAGGCCTCACACACCTTCAACCTGCTGGACGCGCGCAAGGCCATCTCGGTCACCGAACGCCAGCGTTTCATCCTGCGCGTGCGGGCACTGGCCCGGGCCGTGGCCGAAGCCTACTTTGCCTCGCGTCATCGCGCCGGCTTCCCGCTTGCTGACGACAGCATTCGCGCCGACGTCATGGCACAGCTGGAACAACAGGCGGCCAAGGCAGCTAAACAGAAAGCCAAGGCAGACAAGAAGGGGGCGAAATAATGCAGCACGCCGATCTGTTGGTGGAACTGGGCACGGAAGAGCTGCCACCCACCGCATTGAAGTCCCTGTCAGAAGCCTTCGCCAATGAAGTGTTGCGACAGGTGGGTGACGCCGGTCTTTCACATGGCGAGATGACCGTGTTTGCCAGCCCCCGTCGCCTGGCTTTCCGCATCAGCGAACTGGCGGCGCGCCAGCCGGACCGCCAGAGTGAGCGTCGCGGCCCAGCCGTCAAGGCGGCGTTCGACGGTGACGGCAACCCCACCAGGGCGGCACAGGGTTTCGCCGAGTCCCTGGGCCTGGAGGTGAACCAGCTCGACACCATGGAAACCGACAAGGGCGCCTGGCTGGTGGCACGGGTGGAAGAGAAGGGCAAGGCACTGGCTGAGCTACTGCCGGACTTTCTCGAGCAATCCGTGCAGCGACTGCCTATCCCCAAGCGCATGCGCTGGGGTAACCGCAAGGCGCAGTTTGTGCGCCCGGTGCAATGGCTGGTTGTGCTGCACGGCAGTGAGGTCGTGCCGCTGGAATTGCTGGAACACACCTCCGGCCGTGTTTCCATGGGCCACCGGTTCCATGGCGTCGGGGAAATTTCCCTGGCCGATGCCGGCGAATACGAGCAGCGACTGGAAAAAGACGGTTTCGTCATCGCCGACTTCGCCCGGCGCCAGGCCATGGTGCTGGAACAATCGGAAAAGGCCGGTCGCGACGCTGGCGGCAAGGCCGCCATTGATCCGGACCTGCTGGAAGAGGTCACGGCACTGGTGGAATGGCCGGTGGCCATGGTGGGTCGTTTCGAGGAGGAATTCCTGCGCGTGCCGCAGGAAGCCCTTATCACCACCATGGAAGAAAACCAGAAATACTTCCCGGTGCTGGATGACAACGGCAAGCTGGTCAACGCCTTTGTGTTCGTCAGCAACATCGACTCCCGCGACCGCTCGGTGGTGAGCAGCGGCAACGAGAAAGTGGTGCGTCCGCGCCTCGCCGACGCTGCCTTCTTTTACGACGTGGACTCGAAAAAGACGCTGGCCCAGCACGCCGAACCGCTAAAAAATGTGGTGTTCCAGCAACAGCTGGGGTCGGTGGCAGACAAGTGCGCGCGCGTGGCTGAGCTGGCCAGCATCATCGCCCGGCAAATCGGCGGCGACGAAAGCCTGGCCCGGCAGGCCGGTGAATTGTGCAAGGCCGATCTCAGTTCCGACATGGTGTACGAGTTCGACACCATGCAGGGCACCATGGGCTATTACCTGGCCCGCAACGAGGGCCTGGACAACGAGATCGCGGAAGCCATGCGCGAGCAGTACCTTCCGCGCTTCTCGGGTGACCAGCTGCCGGCCACCCGCACTGGCCAGGCGGTGGCCCTGGCAGACAAACTGGATACGCTGGTAGGTATCTTCGGTATCGGCCAGAAGCCCACCGGTGACAAGGACCCGTTTGCCCTGCGCCGGGCCACACTGGGCATCCTGCGCATCATCATCGAATGCGCGCTGCCGGTGGATATCGAAACACTGATCGCCGATGCCGCAGCGCTGCTGGGCGATCGCATCGACAATGGCAACACCGCTGATGCGATCGAGTTCGTGCGCGCGCGTTACCGCGCCATGTACCAGGAGCAGGGTATCGCCACGCCGGTAATCCTGTCGGTGCTGGCCATCAATCCCACCCGACCGCTGGACGTGGATCGTCGCATCCGTGCCGTGGCCGGCTTCCAGCAGCTGCCCGAAGCGGCAGCACTGGCGGCGGCCAACAAGCGCGTGGCCAACATCCTTTCCAAGCACGACGGCGAGGTGAGTGGCCATGTGGACAGCGGCAAGTTCGAACAGCAGGAAGAGAATGCCCTGGCTGATGCCATCGCCACGGCCCGCGATGCCGTCGAACCGCTGGCCGCCCGCGGCGATTATGCCGGCGTGCTGCAGACGCTCGCAGCGCTGCGCGCACCGGTGGACGCCTTCTTCGATACCGTCATGGTGATGGCAGACGATGCGGCAGTGCGCGACAACCGGCTGGCACTGCTGGCGTCATTGCGCGCCTTGTTCCTGCACGTTGCGGACATCTCGGAACTGGGCTGACAGTGAAGGACGCAGGCAACGCACCACTGATCATTCTTGACCGCGACGGGGTCATCAACGAGGACTCGGACGACTACATCAAGTCGCCGCAGGAATGGCGGCCCATCAACGGCGCTGCTGACGCCATCGCACGGTTGAAGCAGGCTGGTTGCACCGTGGTGGTGGCCACCAACCAGTCCGGTGTCGGCCGTGGGTACTACGACCTGGACACACTCAATGCCATCCATGAAAAGATGCATGCCCACCTGGCCGAAGCGGGTGCGCACGTGGATGGTGTGTTCTTCTGCCCCCATGCACCGGAAGACAACTGCAACTGCCGCAAGCCAAAACCCGGGCTGGTGGACCAGATCCGTGACCATCTGTCACAGGATGTGTCCGGCGCATGGATTGTGGGTGACAGCCTGCGCGACCTGGAATGTGGCGTGACCCGGGGATGTCGCCCGGCGCTGGTACGCACCGGCAAGGGTGAGCGCACCCTGGCGAAGGGGTTGCCAGAATCACTGGGGGATGTACCTGTGTTCGATAACCTGTCAGCCTTCGTCGACGCATTTGTGGCCGGAAGCCTGTCATGAGCCTGATCAGTGAAGCTGCCCCGCTGGGCACCAAGATAAAGAGTGTCCTGTTTTTTCTGCTGTATAACCTGATGGGCATCGTCCACAGCCTGGTGTGCCTGCTGATGGCACCGTTCCAGGACTTCCCGGCCCGCTATCGCTTCGTCAATCACTGGACCCGCGCCACCATGTGGCTGCTGCAACGGCTTAACGGCGTGAGCATCGAGGTGCGCGGGCTGGAGAACATTCCGGCGGACCGGCCGGTGGTGCTGATGTCCAACCACCAGAGCCAATGGGAAACCTTTTACCTGCAACTGCTGGTGTCGCCCCAGGCCACCATCCTCAAGCGCGAGCTGTTGTGGCTGCCGTTCTTCGGCTGGGGGCTGGCGCTGCTGAAACCCATCGCCATCGACCGCTCGAAAGGGACGCGCGCGCTGAAGACCATTCTCAAGGTGGGCAAGCTGCGGCTCGACGAGGGCATCAGCGTGGTGATCTATCCGGAAGGGACACGCCAGGCGCCGGGCACCATCGGCAAGTTCAACACCGGCGGCAGCATGCTGGCATGCCACGCCGGCGCGGCCGTGCTGCCGGTGGTTCACAACAGCGGCGACTGCTGGCCAGCGCGGTCGTTACTGCGCAAGCCCGGCACCATCACGTTGGTGATCGGCGAACCCATCAGCTGCGACGACAAGGACGCCAAGGCCCTGAATACGGAAGTGGAAGCGTGGATTCGCAACCACTATCCGGGCCGCCTGAAAGGCTAGGGCAGGGTGGTCCTGCCCGGCCCTGGCAAAACAGGGCCGGGTGGTCGGCCGATCACACGTCCAGGTTGGATACCTGAAGGGCATTGGTCTCGATGAACTCGCGCCGGGGCTCCACGTCATCACCCATCAGGCAGGTAAAGATCTGGTCAGCGGCGATGGCGTCTTCCACCGACACCCGCAGCATGCGCCGGGTCTCCGGATCCATGGTGGTCTCCCAGAGCTGGTCCGGGTTCATCTCACCCAGGCCCTTGTAGCGCTGCACGTTGGTGCCGCGGCGGGCCTGCGCCATGAGCCACTCCAGGGCGTCAGAGAACTCCCGCACCGGCTGTACCGTGTCGTTGCGCTTGATGGACGCATCGTCGGCCAGCAGGCCTTCCAGCTTCTCGCCCAGGGTCTTGATCTTCAGGTAGTCCGGCGAATTGATGAAGTCGATGGAGACCTTGTATTCGCGGGTTACACCGTGAGCGAGTACTTGCACACTCGGCATGAAGATGGCCCGCTCCGGATCCTTCCTGGCCTCGATGGTATAGCTGTAGATATCACCAGCCACGGCGTTGGCGCGGGTTTGTAAGCGCTCACACCATTCAGAAATACGCGCCTCATCTGCCAGGTCGGCTTCGTTCAGGGACGACAGGTAGATCATCTGCTCCAGAACCACCGCCGGGAACACCCGGGACTGGCGATCGATGACCCGCATCACACCGCGGTATTCATTGATCAGGGCTTCCAGGCGCTCACCGGATATGGCCGGCGCGTCGTCACCCGGGGACAGGTGGGTATTCTCCAGGGCGATGGAGGTGAGGTATTCCTCCAGGGCCGGGTCATCCTTGATATAGGTTTCCTGCTTGCCTTTCTTGACCTTGTACAGCGGCGGCTGGGCAATGTAGATATGGCCACGCTCGATCAGCTCCGGCATCTGCCGGAAGAAGAAGGTCAGCAGCAGGGTACGGATGTGGGAGCCGTCCACGTCCGCATCGGTCATGATGATGATGCGGTGGTAACGCAGCTTCTCGATGTTGTATTCGTCACGACCGATACCGCAGCCAAGGGCGGTGATCAGGGTGCCCACTTCTGCTGAGGAGAGCATCTTGTCGAAACGGGCTTTCTCCACATTGAGGATCTTGCCCTTGAGGGGCAGGATGGCCTGGTTCTTGCGGTTGCGGCCCTGTTTGGCGGAGCCACCGGCGGAATCACCCTCGACAATATAGAGCTCTGACAGGGCAGGGTCCTTCTCCTGGCAATCGGCCAGTTTGCCGGGCAGGCCGGCGATATCCAGGGCGCCCTTGCGGCGGGTCATTTCCCGCGCCTTGCGGGCCGCATCCCGGGCCCGGGCCGCATCAATGATCTTGCCGACGATGACCTTGGCCTCCTGGGGATTCTCCAGCAGGAAGTCAGCAAACAGCTCGGACATGGCGCTTTCCACGGCCGACTTGACCTCGGACGAGACCAGCTTGTCCTTGGTCTGGCTGGAGAACTTGGGATCCGGCACTTTCACCGAGATCACTGCCGTCAGGCCTTCCCGGGCATCATCGCCCGTGGTGCTGACCTTTTCCTTCTTGAAATAGCCTTCCCGCTCCATGTAGCCATTCAGGGTACGGGTGAGGGCGGCGCGGAAACCGGCCAAGTGGGTACCGCCGTCGCGCTGGGGAATGTTGTTGGTGAAGCAGAAGATGTTTTCGTTGTAGGAATCGTTCCACTGCAGCGCCACTTCCACGGAGATGCCGTCGTCACGCTCGGTGTTGAAATGGAACACCTCATTCAGGGGCGTCTTGGCACCGTTGAGGTAGGTGACGAAGGCGGCCAGGCCACCCTCGTACTCGAACACCTCTTCCTGGCCGGAGCGCTCATCCTTGAGGACGATACGCACGCCGGAGTTCAGGAACGACAGCTCGCGCAGGCGCTTGGCCAGGATGTCGTAGTGAAACTGGATATTGGTGAAGGTCTCAGCGGACGGGCGAAAATGGACCGATGTGCCGGTTTCGCTGGTGTCGCCCACCACTTTCAGGGCTTCCTCGGGGACGCCGTGCTTGTAGACCTGCTCATTGACCTTGCCACCGCGGCGGATGGTGAGCCGCAGCTCCTCCGACAGGGCGTTGACCACTGAGACACCCACACCGTGCAGGCCGCCCGACACCTTGTAGGTGTTGTCATCAAATTTGCCGCCCGCATGGAGCACCGTCATGATCACCTGGGCGGCGGAAACGCCTTCTTCCTCGTGGATTTCCGTGGGGATGCCGCGGCCATTGTCGGAGACGGAGATACTTTCATCCGGGTGGATCACCACCTGGATTTCCGAGCAGAAGCCGGCCAGGGCCTCATCAATGGAGTTATCCACCACCTCGAAAACCATATGATGCAGACCGGTGCCGTCGTCTGTGTCCCCGATGTACATGCCGGGACGCTTGCGCACCGCGTCGAGCCCTTTCAGGACCTTGATACTCGAGGAATCGTAATCTTTATTCTCAGACATAAACTGCTCTTTCCTTGGACTAGTCCAATCGCTTCAGCTGCCCATGTTCCACGTGGAACATAGAAACCCTGGCCCCTGAGTCCGCTACCCCCGGGGGCAGCCCTTGATTCAGGGCCGTTATGATTACCTGGCTCCCGGTGTCGAGCAGCCCGGTTAACACCCGCTGGCAGTGCGCTTCATCCAGCTCACTGGTGAGATCGTCCACCAGCACAATACAGGTCTGGCTGTTCAGCGCCTTGATCACGCTGAGCTGCGCCAGCACCAGCGCATACGCCACCACTTTTTTCTGTCCGCGGGAAAACACCTCCCGGACACTGCCGGCATCACTGGCCAGCCGCACATCCGCACGGTGCGCACCCACCGAGGTGAAGCCGCGCCGCACATCAAGGCCATGGCGTTCAGTCAGTGCCTGGGCGAGATCGGCACCCAACTCCCAGCCTGGATGCAGGCTCATCCGCACCCCGTCCAATTCCGGGGACAGTCGCGCCAGATGGTTCTGGAACGCATCCTGGAAAGCCGGGAATACCTGCCGCCTTAACCCATCAATTCTAACAGAACTCTGGGCCAACTGTCGGTCCCAAACGCGCAGTTCGGCGGGCGTCACCTTGCCTGATTTCAGCAGGTTGTTGCGCTGTCGCAAGGCGGAAGAGAACGCCTGCCACTGCCCCTGGAAATCATGTTCCACGTGGAACAATATCCAGTCGAGGAGCCGCCGGCGCCCCCCGCTACCACCCTCTACCAGATCCACCGTGCCGGGATGCATGACCAGCACGGGCAGCAGGCGGGCCACTTCCGCCAGGCCCCTGACCCGCTCGCCGTCAACTTTCAGCTCTTCCAGCTTTTGCCGGGATCGCGCCATGCCAACACGGCGCATCGCCGATTCCGGCCGGTCGCCATCGCTGACTTCCGCATAAAGCACCGCCCGGTCTGCGCCGTTCTCCACCACCTTCTCGAGCCGCCCGGTGCGGAAACTGCGGCCAGTGGCCAACACATACAGCGCTTCCACCAGGCTGGTCTTGCCAGCGCCATTGGGGCCCACAACCAGGGTGACCTGGGCATCAGGTCGGAAGGATACGGCGTGATAGTTACGGAAGGTCTGGAGATCGAGCCGGGAGAGGAAGGGTTTCATAGGGGAGCAGGCGGGCAGGGCGGGGCACGGAGCGGCCCCGCCGGTTACCGCTCTCAGAGCCGCATCGGCATGACCACGTACATGGCCTGGCGTTCTTCCGGATCGGCGATCAGCGCTGAGCTGTTGCTGTCGCCCAGCTGGATCTCCACGGCGTCACCATCAACGGCGTTCATCACATCCAGCAGGTAGCTGACGTTGAACCCGATCTCGAGCTCCTGGCCACTGAATTCCACGGACACTTCTTCTTCCGCTTCTTCCTGCTCCGGGTTGTTGGCCTGGATACTCAGGCTGCCTTCAGCAAGCTGCAGGCGGATGCCGCGGTATTTTTCATTGGAGAGAATGGCCACCCGGCTGAGTGCCTGCTTCAGGGTCTCCCGATCAGCGGTGACCAGACGATCACTCTGCTTCGGAATCACCCGGTCGTATTCCGGGAATTTGCCGTCCACCAGCTTGGAGGTAAAGGTGATCTCGCCGGCGATAACGCGGATGTGGTTCTTGCCCACCGTGACCGCCACTTCGCCGGCCACGTCACCAAGAAGGCGGGCCAGCTCCATCACACCCTTGCGTGGCACGATCACCTGGGCCTCGGCATCAAGCTCGGGCACTTCGGTATCGCACATGGCTAGACGGTGACCATCCGTGGCCACACTGCGAAGCAGCCCTTTGCGCAACTCGAACAGCATGCCGTTGAGGTAGTAGCGCACGTCCTGCTGGGCCATGGAGAAGCCGCTTTTCTCAATCAGGTTACGCAGTGCAGACGGCTGTACGGAGAAACGGTCGCCGCCGCTTTCTTCATCAAGGCTCGGGAATTCATTGGAGGGCAGGGTGGCCAGGGTGAAGCGGCTGCGGCCGGACCGCACCAGCAGTCGCTCGCCATCGATCTCGAAGCGGATATCCGCCTCCGCCGGCAGGCTCTTGCAGATATCCATCAGCTTGCGCGCCGGTACGGTGGTATCACCGTCCTGCACGTCGCCATCCAGATCCAGTCGGGCAACCAGCTCCAACTCCAGGTCAGTACCAGTCATGGACAGTTTGTTACCGCTCACTTCCAGAAGCACGTTGGAGAGTACCGGCAAGGTCTGGCGACGCTCTACCACCCCTGCAACCTGCTGCAACGGTTTCAGCAGTTGTTCCCGATTGATGCTGAATTTCATAGCTAGATTCCCGTACTTTTACTATGGTTATTACGACGTCAGGATCCGGACCAGATTCTGGTAGTCCTGTTCGAAATCCGCGTCCGCTTCCCGCAACTCTGCCACCTTCTTGCAACCGTGCATCACCGTGGTGTGATCCCGCCCGCCAAAGCCATCCCCGATCTCCGGATAGCTGTGACTGGTCAACTCCTTGGCCAGCGACATGGCCACCTGGCGCGGACGGGTCACCGAGCGACTGCGACGCGGCGACAACAGGTCAGCGATCTTGATGTTGTAGTACTCCGCCACCACCCGCTGGATGTTATCCACGCTGACCTGGCGGGCATGGCTGGCCAGCAGGTCCTTGAGCGCATCCTTGACCAGGCCGATATCCACCTGCTCGCCCGTGAACTGCACATGCGCGATCACCCGACGCAGGGCCCCCTCCAGCTCACGCACATTGGAGCGAATGCGCTGGGCGATGAAGAACGCAGCCTCACTGGGCAAGTCTACCTGACTTTCTTCCGCTTTCTTCTTAAGAATCGCCACCCGGGTTTCCAGTTCCGGTGGCTCCAGCGGCTGCGACAGGCCCCAGCCGAAACGCGACTTTAGCCGTTCCTCCAGCCCCTCGATCTCTTTCGGGTACTTGTCGCAGGTCAGGATGATCTGCTGGCCGTTTTCGAGCAGGGAGTTGAAGGTGTGGAAGAACTCCTCCTGGCTCTGCTCCTTGTTGGCGAAGAACTGGATGTCATCGATCAGCAAGGCATCCAGGGAGCGGTAGAACCGCTTGAATTCGTTGATGGTCTTGTTACGCAGGGCACTGACCATGTCCTGCACGAAGCGCTCGGAATGCAGGTAGACCACCCGTGCGTTGGGATTCTGGGCGACAATGGAATTACCCACCGCGTGCATCAGGTGGGTCTTACCCAGGCCGACACCGCCGTACAGCAACAACGGGTTGTAGCCCTGGCTGCCGGGGTTCTCCGCCACCTGCTGCGCCGCCGCGAACGCCATTCGGTTGGCCTTGCCTTCGACAAAGGTCTCGAAGGTATAGCCACTGATGAGGTTGCTGCGGTGACGGGCTGGCGCCGGTTGCTCCACCCGCGGCGGCTCTGGCGCGGGTGTGGCTGGCTGGCGCTGGGGGGAGGGGCTGGCAGCACGTTCCGACGTCAGGTGGGAGGTGACCGGCCGCGATGTGCCCACTTCCAGCTGCAGGGCAGGCGCCGAGCCTTCTGACAGCTCCAGCACCAGTTCGTTGAGCCGCTCCAGGTACTTGTCCCGCACCCAGTCGACCACGAACCGGTTCGGCGCATACAGCGTCAGCGCGGTACCGTCCACCGGCACCGCCTGGAGCGGACGAATCCACATATTGAACTGCTGCGACGGCAGTTCATCCTCCAGACGCGAAAGGCAGCGATCCCAAAGCTCTTGCAAAGCGCACCAACCCGAACACAGAAAATGAAAAACAAGTGGGCATTCTATACAGACAGACCGGCGCCGGCCAGTAATCCACAGGCCTTTTTCCTTGTGGATAACTCTGTGGGTTGTTTTTGTGCAGCCCGGTGGAAAACCCCTTGATGAATCCACGTCTGGGTCCCGTTGCTGTCCTGTCCCCATTTCATCACGTGTCCGTCACGGCTTTTCCACAGACCTCATGATCGCTTCTCATTGGCTTAATAAACTGATTTTAAAACGTTTTTTTCGCTTATCCACAGAAAACGGCTTGCCTTATAACAAATACAGTAAAAAAACATAAATATATAAATTCTTTTATTATTTATTTCTCTTTCAAACACTTGGGTGTGGAAAGAATTTCCTGACTGAAATGCTGCTTGACTGATTGACACCCCATACCCCTTTCCCTATGATTGCCAGCCCTTGAATGACCTGAACCCGTGGGGAACACGACATGAAGCGCACTTATCAACCGAGCAATCTGCGTCGCAAGCGTACGCACGGGTTCCGTGCTCGCATGGCTACCAAGAACGGCCGGCAGGTTCTCAACCGCCGCCGTGCAAAGGGTCGCAAGCGGCTGGCGGTATAACGCCAGCCCTTGCACGCCTGCACCTATATATAGAACCAGACCCCTCTCCGGGTGGCTGATCTTTCCTTTACACGCCACCATCGCCTGCTGACCCCGGCTGCCTTCAAGACGGTATTTGATCACGCGGACTATCGTGCCGGTGGTGCCCATGTGCTGTTGTTGGCCCGTGAAAACGGCGGCCTGCCTGCCCGACTGGGCCTGGTGGTGGGCAAGCGGCGGGTGCGTCACGCCGTTGCCCGCAACCGGATCAAACGCCATGGGCGCGAATCCTTTCGTCTCCGCTGCCAGGCCCTGTGCGGCCTGGATGTTGTCCTGCTGGTGAAGTCACCCTGGCCGCGTCCGGCCCCCGCCGAACTGAACACGGAACTGGCGCGCCTCTGGGACAAGCTCCTTGCCAAGCGTGGCCAAGCCTGAGAAACTGCCGACCGATTTTTCCCCCTTAGGTATTGTCCTTGCTATGGAAATCCAGCGCTCCCTGGTGATGGTCGGCATCGCCGTGGTCACCTACATGATGTTTCTCGCCTGGCAGGAAGATTACGGCAAACCCGCCCCGGTGGCCGATGCTGCTGTCCAGGAACGCACGGTTGATGATGGCATTCCCCAGGCCGTGCCGGGCAGTGAAGCGGTCCCGGCGATACAGGAAGCGCCAATGCCGGACGCCGAGGTTGTTGCCCAGTCACAACCGGAACCTGAGCAGCGCCGTGACATCACCGTGGAAACCGATGTTTTCCGGCTTTCCATTGACCGCCAGGGCGGCGACATTTCCCGAGTCGCCCTGATCCAGTACCCGGACAGCGTGGAAACCCCTGACCAGCCCTTCGTGCTGATGCAGGAAGACCAGGTGCGCACCTACATTGCCCAGACCGGGCTGGTGGGCCCCAACGGCACCGATTCACCGGAAGGCCGTCCGCTGTGGCTGGCTGATCAGTCCCACTACACCCTGTCTGATGATGCCACCGAACTGAATGTGGACCTGGTGCATCGCCAGGACGGTAACGTGGAAATCATCAAGCGTTTTACCTTCGTGCGCGGCAGCTACCTGGTGCGCATGAGCCACATCATTCGCAATAACAGCAACGACACCTGGAAAGGGGCCCTGTACGGCCAGCTGCGCCGGGATGCATCGGATGACCCGTCCAAGGCAACCGCCGGTTTCGCCCCCATGCCCACGTACCTGGGCGGTGCCTACTGGAGTGAGGAAACGCCGTTCACCAAAATCGATTTTGGTGACATGCGCGATGAGCCGATCAAGTTGACCCAGGAAGGCGGCTGGATTGCGTTTCTGCAGCATTACTTTGTTGCTGCCTGGATACCGGATGCCAGCCTCAAGCACCAGTACACCACGCACTACCTGAAAAGCAGTGACGAATATCTGCTGCGCTTCCTGTCACCGACGGCAACCGTTGCTCCGGGTGAAGAGCAGGTGCTTTATACCGAGTTGTATGCCGGCCCCAAGGACCAGGACGTGATGGAAAGCATCAGCCCCGGCCTGAACATGACGGTGGACTACGGCTGGCTCTGGTTCATTGCCCAGCCCATTTTTGCCGTGCTGATTTTCCTGCAGAGCGGTTATATCTCCATCTTTGGCAACCAGTTTGATATTGGCGCCGGCGTGGGCAACTGGGGTGTGGCCATCATTCTGCTGACCCTGATCATCAAGTCGCTGTTCTTCAAATTGTCCGCGGCCAGTTACCGCTCCATGGCGAAGATGCGCAAGGTTGCTCCCGAGATGCAGCGCATCAAGGAGCAGCACAAGAATGACCGGCAGAAGCAGTCGGCGGAAATGATGAAGCTGTACCAGAAGGAAAAGATCAATCCCCTGGGTGGCTGCTTGCCGATCCTGGTACAGATGCCGGTGTTCATCTCGCTTTACTACGTCCTGCTTGAGTCGGTGGAACTGCGTCAGGCGGAATTCTTCGGCTGGATTGTTGACCTGTCGGTAATGGACCCGTATTTCGTCCTGCCGCTGTTGATGGGTGCGTCCATGTTCTTCCAGATGCGTCTTAACCCGACGCCGGCCGATCCCATGCAGGCCCAGGTGATGAAATGGATGCCGATCATCTTCACGGTATTCTTCCTCTGGTTCCCGGCGGGTCTTGTCCTGTACTGGTTGACCAACAACCTGCTCGGCATTGCCCAGCAATGGTTTATTACCCGAAGCATTGAACAGGATTGAGCAGCGTCGCTAACACTGACTGATTCCGTTCACAACAAAAGCCGCTAACCCAAACGGGCCAGCGGCTTTTTTGTATGTCCTTGCCCGGGTTGCGCGAAGCGACGCTGGAGACCAGTGATGCGGCATTTTTCAGGTCCGGCTGTGCCCCCCAGTGCTGCTCTGTCATAATCGCCCGATGACTGATACCGCCACTGATACTGACACCATTGTTGCCGTTGCCACCGCACCGGGTCGCGGGGGTATCGGTGTCATCAGGCTGTCCGGAAAAGAGGCGCTGGCCATTGCCGGTCGCATGGCCCGGCCCGGACTGTCAGCCCAGCCACGCGTGGCGCACTTCACCGGGTTCCATGACGCCAATGGCGAGGAGATCGACCAGGGCCTGCTGCTCTATTTTCCCGGTCCTGCCTCTTTCACCGGTGAGGATGTGGTGGAATTGCAGGGCCACGGTGGCCCGGTAATTCTCGACCAGCTGGTGCGTGAGGCCGTGCAGCTCGGTGCACGGCCGGCGCGTCCGGGCGAATTCTCCCTGCGCGCGTTCCTGAATGACCGCATGGACCTCACCCAGGCAGAAGCCATTGCCGATTTGATTGATGCCGGCACGGCCGAGGCCGCCCGAGCCGCCATGCACAGTCTGCAGGGCGCGTTTTCACGGGAAGTGAACACGCTGGTGGAAAGCCTGATCGCGCTGCGCATGTATGTGGAAGCCGCCATCGATTTTCCGGAAGAAGAGATCGACTTCCTTTCCGACGGCAAGGTCGCTGCCGACCTTTCTGCGCTAATCAGCCAGCTCGAGCGGGTGCTGCAGGAAGCCCGTCAGGGACAGCTGTTACGTGACGGTATGACCGTTGTCATCGCCGGTCGCCCCAATGCCGGCAAATCGTCCCTGCTCAATCAGCTGGCCGGCCATGATGCCGCCATTGTCACTGACATCGCGGGTACCACCCGCGATGTGCTGCGCGAATCCATCCAACTGGATGGTATGCCCCTGAACGTGGTGGACACGGCCGGTCTGCGTGAAGCACCCGACCGGGTGGAACAGGAGGGCATCCGTCGTGCCTGGCGTGAAATCCGTAATGCGGATCGCCTGCTTGTGGTGGCAGATCTCGCCGCCGTGACAGACCTTGATGGTGACCTGCGCACATTGTTGCCGGACAGTGACGCCGAGCTGACCGAGCTGTCTGTCCCGGTAACGCTGGTGCTGAACAAGTCTGACCTGGTCGAGGCTGTTCCGCAGACGGACCATCTACCCTGGCCCTGCTTTCCGGTGTCTGCCCGCTCCGGTGACGGCCTGGCTGCATTGACCGATCATCTCAAGCAGGTGGCCGGCTACCGGGACAGTGACAGCAGCCGTTTCAGTGCCCGCCGCCGGCATCTGGTGGCGCTGGAGGAAGCGGCATCCGCACTGGCCAACGGCCAGGCCCAGCTGGCCGGCCACCAGGCTGGCGAACTGCTGGCAGAGGACCTGCGCCAGGCGCAAAAGGCGCTGGAGGAAATTACCGGGGCATTCAGTGCCGATGACCTGCTGGGCCGCATCTTCTCGTCCTTCTGTATTGGCAAGTGAGTCCGAGCCAGCGCCGATGGTTGTTAACCGGCCGTGGCCACGGTAGAAAGGAAGGCCGAGGTGCAGCGGAGTGTCTCCATGTCCGACCCGACCGACAAGAACCAGGCGGGTGCCTGGCGTATTGAAACGGATTCCATGGGGGAGGTGCAGGTACCAGCTGAGGCGTGCTGGGGGGCACAAACCCAGCGGGCAGTGAACAACTTCCCCCACTATGCGCCCATGCCGGTGGCGTTCATTCACGCCGTGGCGCGGATAAAAGCCTGCGCCGCCGCAGTGAACCTGGATCTTGGCCTGCTTGATGCCACTACGGCCGATGCCATTGTCAGTGCCGCGACGCGGATTATTGACGGTGACCTGGACCACCAGTTCCCGGTGGACCGGCTGCAGACCGGTTCCGGCACCAGCACCAACATGAACGTCAATGAAGTAATCAGCCACCTGGCCGCCGATGCCGGTGTGAGCGTACACCCCAACGACCACGTCAATCTCGGCCAGAGCAGCAATGACACCATTCCCACCGCGGTGTTGCTGTCGTCGGTGACGGCGTTGAGCGACAGCCTGTTGCCGGCCATGGCGGCGATGGATGAGGCATTGGCCGCCCGTGTGAAAGAACTGGATACCGCGGTGAAGCCCGGGCGCACCCATCTTATGGATGCCATGCCGGTGACCTTCGGCCAGGTCCTGGCGGGCTGGCGCGAGCAACTGCGCTTTGCCACAGCAACCCTGTGCCAGGCCCGCGACGCCTGTCTGGAAATTCCCCAGGGCGGCACTGCTGTGGGTACGGGGGTCAATACCCATGAAGACTTCGCCCCCCGATTTGCCCGCGCACTGGGGGCGGCCACCGGGTTCACCTTCACGCCGCTGGCATCGGCGTTTGCCGGACAGGGTGCGCTGGACCGGCCCACGGCACTGAGTGCCGCCCTGCGCGGCCTTGCCCTGGTGGTGGCGAAGATCGCCGAGGACCTGCGCTGGATGGCATCTGGCCCGCATCATGGTCTGGCGGAAATTCGCCTGCCGAAATTGCAGCCCGGCTCTTCCATCATGCCCGGCAAGGTCAATCCGGTGATCTGTGAATCCGTGTTGATGGCCTGTACCCAGATCCAGGGACTGGACCACAGTATTGCGGCGGCCTCGCAAAGCAGCCGGTTCGAGCTCAATGTCATGCAGCCGCTGGTGGCCTGCAACCTGCTGGATATGATCGAGCTGGCCGCGATAGCGGTGACCAACCTGACTGACAAGGTGCTGCTGTGCTTTGAGGTCAACCGTCAGGCAATCGAGGCCAATCTGATGGCCAACCCAGTGCTGGTGACGGCATTGAACCCGCTGGTGGGCTATAGTCTGGCAGCAAAGATTGCCCACAAAGCCAGTGAAACCGGGCAACCGGTGATCGACGTGGCTGAACAGATGACAGACATTTCACGCGCTGAACTGGAACGTATTCTGGACCCGCTGACCCTCACTCGCGGCGGCCTCTAATAACAACCGTTTTTAAAAACATGGAGAGAGCAATGTCCCTGACCATTACCCGTACCCCTAGCGCCAACGAGCGCCCGCTGACCATCGGCATGATCCTGGAGGGCGGGGTTCGCAATGCACCGGCGCAGGAAATTGTCTACGCCGGCAAACTGCGCATGAGTTACCGGGACATGGAGCAACGCGTTCACCGCCTCGCTGGCGTGCTGGCCAGTGCCGGTGTCAAGCCCGGCGATACCGTGGCCGTGATGGACTGGGACAGCCATCGTTACCTGGAATGCTTTTATGCCATCCCGATGATGGGTGCGGTGCTGCACACGGTGAATGTGCGTTTGAGCCCGGAGCAGATTCTTTACACCATCAATCACGCCGAGGACGACGTGATCCTGGTCAACCGTGAATTCCTGCCGTTGCTGGAAGAAATCAAGGACCGTATCGAGCCGGTGAAGAAATACATCCTGCTGGATGACGAAGGCGGCGACCTGGACACGGCGCTTCCCATTCACGGCGAGTACGAACAGTTGCTGGAAGGCGCTGAGCCCTGCTTCGATTTTCCCGAACTGGATGAAGACACGCGCGCGACGACCTTCTATACCACCGGTACCACTGGCCTGCCCAAGGGCGTGTATTTTTCCCACCGGCAACTGGTGCTGCATACTTTTGCCTCACGCACTGCCATCTCCGGCAAGGGTCAGGGCCAGTTCGATCGTACCGATGTCTACATGCCGATCACGCCCATGTTCCATGTGCACGCCTGGGGCATTCCCTATGCCGCGACGTTGACGGGCGTCAAGCAGGTATACCCGGGGCGTTACGAACCGGCCACGCTGCTCAAGCTGCTGGTTACCGAGAAGGTCACTTTCTCCCATTGCGTACCCACCATCATCCAGATGCTGTTGCAGGCGGAAGCCGCCAAGTCGGTGGACCTGAATGGCTGGAAAGTGATCATCGGTGGCTCGGCCCTGCCGCCGGCGCTGGCCAAGGCCGCCATGGCGCGGGGCATCGATATCTACACCGGCTATGGCATGAGTGAAACCTGCCCATTGATGACACTGGCACTGCTGACACCGGAAGAAGCGGCGCTGGATGAAGAACAGCAGGTGGACCTGCGCACCCGCACCGGCCGCCCGGTGCCCGGTGTGCAGATCCGTATTGTTGATGAAGACATGAATGATGTTCCCCACGATGGCAAGAGCCAGGGCGAAGTGGTGGCGCGTGCACCGTGGCTGACCCAGGGATACCTGAAAGACCCGGACAATTCGGAAGCCCTGTGGGCGGGTGGCTGGCTGCACACCGGCGACGTGGCGGTGATGACGGAAGACGGTTGGCTGAAGATCGTTGACCGGATCAAGGACGTGATCAAGACCGGTGGTGAGTGGGTATCGTCCCTGGATATCGAAGGCCTGATCCTGCAGCACGATGGTGCCGCCGAGGCGGCCGTGGTCGGTATCCCCGATGCCAAGTGGGGCGAGCGGCCACTGGCCCTGGTGGTGAAAAAGCCGGGGGCGGACATTGATGAGCAGTCGGTGAAGGACCTGGTCATGGGTTATGCCGACAAGGGTGTGATTTCAAAATACGGTGTGCCTGACCGGGTCAAGTTCGTCGATGAACTGCCGCGCACCAGCGTCGGCAAGCTGGACAAGAAAAAAATGCGTGCGGAGATGGCAGACTGACCAGCCAGCGTATGATGCTTGACGACGTGGCGAACCTGGAGCTGGTTCGTTCACGTCGGCGCACGGTAGAGTTGCGCGTGTTTCCGGATGGCCGTGCCCAGGTGCGCGCGCCGCAACGCATGGCGCTGCGCGACATCGAGGCGTTCGTGCGTGAGCGCCGTGACTGGTTGGCGCAGAAACAGGCGGAATTCGCACAGCGCCCGACGCCACCGGTACCACGGTTTGAGGATGGCGCCGAGCACTGGCTGCTGGGACGGTCTGTACCCTTGCGGGTGATACCTGCCCGTCGTCGTCGCGTGGGCCTCAGCACGGACGGCCTGCAGGTGATGACGGATTGCCAGCGTCCCGACACCGTCGAGCGGTTGCTGGAAAACTGGTACCGCGCCCAGGCGCGCGTCCTGTTCGAACAACTCATTGACCAGCACTTTCCATTTTTCCAGCAGCGGGGATATCCGCGACCGCTGCTGACCATCCGCAAGATGCGCAGTCGCTGGGGCAGCCTGTCTTCCCGCGGTGGCATGTCCCTGAACCTGCTTTTGCTGAAGGCACCATTGCCGCTGGTGGAATACGTGGTGATCCATGAGCTCTGCCATCTGCAGGAACAGAATCACGGTGCCGGCTTCAAGGCCCTGATGGATGAGCTGTTGCCTGACTGGAAGCAGCGACGCCAGCAACTGAATGGATTGACCTACCTGTAAGCGGTTACCAGAGCGAGCCGGGTGATGGCACGTCGGCGTTACCGCGCCACCAATGGTGGCGCTGCACCCGCAGACCGGACTGACGCAGCAGATTCGCCAGGCGTACCCGGTCGTCATGGCCGAGAAATGCGCCCAGTTCAAAGGCCCCGGCGGGTGTGACCAGGTGGATAAGGGTGAGATCCGTGGGTCGTGCGGCTTCCACCAGTGAAATATGTGCCGCGTCCCGGCGACTGTGGCACAGGCGCTCGGGATAGGAGAGGCCGGACACCACGGTGATGTCATCTTGGCCGAGGCGTATTTCCTGGCGGCGCAGGGTCTGCCGCGAGACCCGGTACATGAAGAACGCCACCAGCGAAAATTCCACCCCGGCGAACGGCAGGATTACCCACATGCCGGCCAGGCTCCAGCCAATCGCCACCGCCGCCACCGGAATAGCCAGCAACATCAGCAGCCAGCGGGCCTGGCGCCAGTCCGCGGAACGGTTTGGCATCAGCACGATCCGGGTGAGGCCTTTGTCTGTGTCGACGGCAATCATGTGGACACCGGGCAGTGAGGACAGGCTTCTATCATCGCCATTCACCGTGAGCGTGTCGTCACCGGGGCGCCAGGGCCCGTTCCGGCATGTCAAAACCGGCCCAGCCGCTGGCCATGAAGGCGCGGATGTTGGCGTGGGCCGTGCCGGCCGGATCGGCCAGCACGGCCTGGTAGTGCTCGGCGAACAGCAGCAGGGTCTGTTCTTCGGACAGCCGGTGCGCTGCAGCAAATGCCAGCACCTTGCAGCTGCCGGCATTCTCCCCGGCACCGTTTTCCACGGTGCCGTTGCGGAACGGCACTGGCGTGAAGGCCCAGTCGCCATCAATGGCCGCAAGCACGTCCTGGAACACCAGGCCGGTGTCACCGTCATTCACCCGGGCGAGCAGTTCCGTGCCGTTCATGGCGCCATGGCACCGGGTGAGGGCTTGCCGGTCCCGGAGGGCATCAGCGGGGAGCAGTTCTTGATGATCACCCGGCCCTCCAGCAGGTTGCCGCGGGAGTATTCACTGAAAATGCACTGGTTCGTTTCCGGATCGTAATTCTCGATCCACAGGTTGTCTTCCTTCCAGGTGGCGGCAATGTGGTGCTGGCCTTCCGGCACGGAAATGCTCATGCGGCCGCCGTAATGTTTGACGAACACCTGCTGGAGCCAGAAGTAATAGAGGATGGTGCCGGCGATCAGCAGGATGAGCGCGACGATGGTGGCGGGCTTCCATTTGCCCATGCGAACGCCAATGCCAAACAGTGCCAGAATGACGACTGTGCCGACGAGCAGCCAGTAAAGGTAGGTAATCATGTTGTGCCCCTGGTCCGTTCAGAGAAATGGTCTGTCTGTTCTTGTATCAGAGCCCTGACAGACAGGCAAAAAAAACCCCGCCGAAGCGGGGCTTTCGTAACGTGTGACGTTACTCGGCGACGACGTTGGCCGCCTGCGGACCCTTGGGGCCCTGCTGGATGTCATAGGTTACCTTCTGACCTTCCGCCAGCGTGCGGAAGCCAGAGCCAGTGATTGCGCTGAAATGGACGAAAACGTCGGCGCCACCTTCGTCCTGGGTGATGAATCCAAAGCCTTTCGCTTCGTTGAACCATTTCACGGTGCCTGTTGCCATCTTGCATGTACCTCAGTTGAAAATTTGATAGTGCTCGGACCGGAAATGGATCGTTTGAGGAGGACTACAAGGGGAGGCGGGGCTTCATGCCCGCGCCGCCCGGCGGGCGCTACCTAAACACAACCACTGCCAGCTAACCGCAGCAATTTTTACTCTACGCCGGTTTTTCGGGGTTCGCCACTGCTTTTTCCGTGACCGTTATTTGATCCCGGCGGCCACTTCCAGCTCGTGAATGCCGTTCTCCAGATAGTCCAGCAGACGCTGCATGGAGGGCAGTGTGCGGCGGCAGCCAATGAGGCCGAATTCGAGCTGGTCCACATAACTGGTAAGGGTAATGTTCAGCGCAATGCGGTCCAGTGCGATGGATACCGGATACATACCTTCCAGCCGCGCGCCGTTCCAGTACAGCGGCTCTTTCGGGCCGGGCACGTTGGAGATAACGACATTGAACGCCTGCAGTTTCGGCGCCATGCCGGTCATCAGGTTGATGCCGGTGGGTGCCAGCATCAGTGCGGTGAAATTCAGAATTTCTTCCGGTGTCATCTGTCGGTAACGCGCCTTGGCCTCTTCCACAGATGCCTTGATGACACGGATGCGGTTGGTGGGATCCGCAATGTGCGTGCCCAGGTTGGCCAGGATAGTGGCAATCTGGTTGCCTTCAACACTGTCATCCTGGCGCAGTGATACCGGCACCATGGCAATCATGGGCTTGTCCGGCAGTGCGTTCTGGCTGATCAGGTAATCACGCAGCGCACTGCCACAGATGGCCAGCACCACGTCATTGAGTGTGCAGTCGAACTTGCGGCCGATGGCCTTGATCCGGTCGATGGAATAGGACTGGGCGGCGAAGCGGCGGCTGCCGGTGATGCGCTGGTTGATGATCGATTCCGGCGCCTGGAAGATCGACACATAGTCGGGGTCTTTGCGCGCCTTCTGCATCACCGAGTAGACCTCCCGGGCCAGCGCCGGAATGGTGGCGACCTGTCGCGACATGCCGGCGGTGAGGCGGGCCAGTCCGCTGACTGCGTCCACTGGATTGGAGGGCATCACCCGCGGCTTGCGCCGTGGCTGGTAGGCCCACACCGGCGGCAGGTCGCGCTCGTCCGCGTCAGTGGACAGGGCGCGCATACCCAGGCGCATGGCCGAGACGCCATCCACCATGGAGTGGTGGATCTTGGTGTACATGGCAAAGCGGCGCCCGCGGATGCCTTCGATCAGGTGTGCTTCCCACAGCGGGCGCTCACGGTCGAGCAGGTTGGAGTGCTCGGCGGACACACGGGAGAGCAGCTCACGGATACGCCCCGGTTTCGGCAGCGCCTCGTGGCGGAAATGGTGGTCAATGTCGAACTGTTTATCCTCATCCCAGAAGAACTGGCCAAAGCGGCTCACCAGGCGCTGGTTGAATGGCGGTACCGGGCAGCAGTAATCGCGCATGGACTGCGCCAGCTCGCTGACGTACTTGGGGCCGGCTTCCTCGGGGAAGCTGAACAGCTGCAGGCCGGCCACGTGCATGGGCTGTTGGCGGCGTTCCAGCCACAGGAAAAGCTGGTCAATGGGAGACAAGGCTTTCACGGTTCGATCCTTCTGTTACAACAATCAGTGTCACAGTATTGGGTGACACGATGGCCCTTGCCGGGCCGTGAATTTTTCAGTGCCAACATTTGCTGATGCAAACGTCGCGCCACGTCATCACAGCGCTCTCGTTTGGCGCCCAGTGTCCGTCAGTCGGTCTTGCCGCGCCAGTGCTTCATGGACGTGGAAATACCGGCAATTTTCGCCACTTCATCCCAGACCGGCAATGGCAGCGACCCCTTGAGGAAGTCGATGCCCTTGACCATGGCGGGCTGTTGCACCAGCGCCTGCTTGTCGCGGATGCCCTTGATGATCGCCCGGACCACCTTCTCCGGTGTCAGCATGGGCGACAGCAGCGGTGACTTGACGCCGTCAAACATGCCGGTGGAAATGTAGCTGGGGCAGACAGTGGTCACGTGCACATTGCCAATGCCGCGTTCACGCAGCTCCAGGCGCAGGGACTCGGAAAAGCCCAGCACCGCCCATTTGCTGGAGGCATAGGTGCTGCCAAACGGCAGCCCCACATAGGCGCTGGCGCTGGCGATATTGACCAGGTGGCCCTTGCGGCTGGAGATCAGGTCATCCATGAAGGCGTGGGTCACGGCCACCACGCCGAGGATATTGATCTGGTAGGTGTTGAGATGATCCTTGATGGCGACCTTTTCGAATTCGCCGCCGAATACCACGCCGGCATTGTTGATCAGGATATCGATGGCGCCCACCTTCTCGTGAAGGCGTTTGCGAAAGCCCTCGATGGTGCCGAGCTTGCTGACGTCCAGCACCATGCCGTGGGCGCTACCGCCGGCCTCGATGATTTTCTTGGCCACGGCCGCTGCCGCTTCCTTGCGGCGTGCGGTGACGATGATCTCGGCGCCCTGGGCTGCCAGGGCCAGGGCCATTTTCTCGCCGATGCCGCTGCCGGCACCGGTGACAAGAACGCGCAGACCGGAAAAATAGGACACGTGGAAACCTCTGCCTGTGAACGTCCCAGCACGATAGCCGGTTTGCCCAGCGCTGTCAGTGGCTGAAAGGCCTGCGGGGTGGGCCTTTTTGGCCCTGTTGGTCTTTTCCCTGTTCCCCGGGCAGGGTTATTCTTGAACAACGACACGGTATGCTGAAACAGTGGTGAGGCTGGCACGTTCCTCGCCAATAACAATAAAGGACTGGGAGAGAGGCCATGCACTGGCCCGAAAGTCCCGCCGGATCAGCGGGACGCTGGTTGTTGATGCTGTTGCTGTGTGCAACGGCAGCACAGGCCTGGCCGTCGCCGGACGCTATCGATGTGTCTGCGCCCCTGGATCGCATCAATCTCGCGCCCCATGTCAGCTATTTCTGTGATCCGGATACCTCCCTCACCGTAGACCAGGTGCGCGACCGCGATTTTGCCCCTGTAGAGCAGGACCACATCGGCTTCGGCTATCGCCTGGATGCCTGCTGGTTTCATTTTTCGGCCATCAATCAGGATGCCGACGACCTGCGCGCCTTCGTGCTGGTGGATTACGGGCTGCTTGATGAAGTCGACTTCTATACCTTTGCCGGCGACCAGGCGGTGTCCTGGGAGCTCGGCGAAAGCCGTCCGTTCGCCGCCCGGCCGGTACATATCCGTTCCTTTGCCATACCGGTCACGCTGGAGCCCGGCGTAAGCACCGATTTCTTCCTGCGTGTGCGCACTGACAGCTCAATGACCGTGCCGCTCACGCTGAGTGGCAACAACGCGTTCATTGAGCACCATGTCAATAACGACTGGTTACTGGGCCTGTTCTACGGCATCAGTATCGGACTGCTGTGTTATCACCTGGTGTTGTGGGTGCGCGCCCGTGAGCGCATCTACCGGTTCTATGTGCTGCATATCGCCGGCGCAGTGGGCTACCTGGCGTGTTTGCAGGGCATCACCCTGCGACTGTGGCCGGTGTCGTTACCGTTTCCCGACGACCTGCCGTATCTGCTTGGTTACATGTCCATGTTTGCGGCGACGGAATTTGCCCGTGACTTCCTCGGTACGCGCAGCGCACGGGTGCTGGATATCATCCTGCGGCTGGGCGGGCTGTTGCTGATTGCCGGGGCGGCGGCCCAGGTGATTCTGCCTGCGGGTATCGGTGTTCGCGCCATGGGCGCGGTGGCGGCGTTCAATATTGTCGCGCTGGTGCTGGTGGGCGTGGTGTGCTGGATGCGCGGGCTCGCGCAGGCGCGGATTTTTGTTTTTGCCTGGGGTGTCTTCCTGGGCATGGTGGGTGTGCTGGTGTTGAACACTTATGGCCTGATAGGGCGGGTGCCGATCATCCTGACCCTGCACGGCATGCACATCGGTATGGTCATGCAGCAGGTGCTGTTGTCGTTCGGTCTGGCGGTGCGCCTTAACGACCTCAAGCAGGCGGCGTTGCAGAAAGAGCAGGAGATCATTCGTGCCCAGGGCGAAAGCGCGGCCAAGAGTGAATTCCTCGCCACCATGAGCCACGAAATCCGCACGCCCATGAATGCGGTGCTGGGCCTGACCGAGCTGATGAAGGACACCGACCTGGACAATACGCAAAGGCGCTACATGGATACCATCGCCGGCGCGGGCACAAGTCTGCTGGATATCATCAACGACATCCTTGATTACTCGAAGATCAGTGCCGGAAAGGTGGAGCTGCAGGCACGCACCTTTGACCTGCTGCGCCTGCTGGAAGAAACACGGGATATCTTTACCGCCAATGCCCGGCGCAAGGGTATTCATCTCTTCTCGGAGCTTTCTGATGATCTGCCGCGCTGGGTCAGTGGCGACCCACAACGGCTCAAGCAGGTGCTTATCAACCTGATCGGCAATGCGGTTAAGTTCACCGATGAGGGCAGTGTGTTCCTGCGCGCATCGGTGATGACCCGGGGCGCCGGCGTTGTGCGTGTGGCTTTCGAGGTGGAAGACACCGGCATGGGTATCTCCCATGCAGACCAGGCGTCACTGTTTGAATCGTTCAAGCAGGGTGATGGCTCCATGTCCCGGCGACATGGTGGCACCGGGCTGGGCCTTGCCATCAGTCGTCGGCTGGTGGAATTGATGCAAGGCGACATTACCGTGGACAGTGAGGAAGGGCGTGGCAGCACCTTTGCGTTCTTTGTGCGCCTGGAGGAGGCCGATGCACCGGAGGATGAACACGATGGCATGGAGCTGCATGACTGGAGCGACCGTTGCGTGCTGGTGGTGGAAGACAACCCGGTGAACCAGATGGTGATTCGTGCGTTGCTGACCAAGCTCGGGCTGAAGGTGGAAATTGCCGGCAGTGGGGGTGAAGCACTGGAGCGACTGGAAAAGGGCGATATCCGGCCGGACCTGATTTTCATGGACTGTGAAATGCCGGGCATGGATGGCTATGAAGCGACACGGCGTATCCGGCTGCTGGAAAAACGCCAGCGTCTGGCTCATACGCCCATCGTTGCGTTAACGGCGCACGTTCTGGAAGAACACCGGCGGCGGTCGCTGGAGGCAGGGATGGACGGTCATCTGTCGAAGCCGCTGACCCTGTCGCAGATTGAAGAGACGCTGCAAACGTGGCTGGCGCGGGTCGCCCAGTAAAATCTGCCAGAGCGGGCAAGAATGAAGTGAATCAGGGAAAGGGAAAATGAAAAACCGGGGCCCGCATGTGGCCCCGGTTTTTGTGCCTTACTGCTCGGTGTTGAACAGCGCCGGATCCATTTGCATGGTCGAGCGGGTCGGTTTGACCGCAGCTTCGGCGTGGGCCTTGGCCCGTGGCAGCAGGCGGTCAAAGTAGAACTCCGCCGTGGCCAGCTTGCTCTGGTAGAACTCTTTTGGCTGCTCGCCGCCGTTCTCCAGCTTGTCCAGCGCCACGGATGCCTGCAGTGCCCAGAAGTACGCCATCATGGCGTAGCCGGAGTACATCAGGAAATCGTGGCTGGCGGTGCTGACCATGTCGCGGTCCTTGGCGGCCACCAGCATGATGCGGGTGGTGATCCAGTTCCATTGGGCGGCGACCTTGAGCAACTTCCACGCGTAGGGGCGCAGCTTGCTGTTGGTCATGTTGCGGGTGCCGAAATCCACCAGCTTCTGGGTGAATTCACGCACACATTTGCCACGCGTCATCAGCAGCGTCTTGCGACCCAGCAGGTCCAGCGCCTGGATGCCGGTGGTGCCCTCGTACAATGTGGAGATACGGGCATCGCGCAGAATCTGCTCCATGCCGTGTTCGCGAATGTAGCCATGGCCACCAAACACCTGCACGCCCAGGCTTGCTGCCTCGGTGCCCATCTCGGTGAGGAAGCCTTTCAGGATCGGCGTCAGGAAGCCCAGCTCGCTGTCCCAGTACTCGTACTTCTTCTGGTCATCTTCAAGAATGCCGGAGATCATCTTGTCGGCATACTGGGCGGCAAAATACAGCATTGCACGGCCACCTTCGGCCACCGCCTTCTGGGTCAGCAACATGCGGCGCACGTCACCGTGGTGGATGATGGCGTCCGCCACTTCATCAGCATCTTTCTTGCCGGACAGTGCGCGCATGGAGCGGCGTTCCAGTGCGTACGGCAGTGCGCCCTGGTAGGACAGCTCGGCATGGCAGATGCCCTGCATGGCGGTACCGATACGGGCACTGTTCATGAAGGTGAACATGGCTTCCAGGCCTTCGTTGGGCTGGGCCAGCAGAAAGCCGGTGGCGCCATCGAAGTTCATTACACAGGTGGCGGAGGCCTTGATGCCCATTTTCTTTTCCAGCGCACCACAGCTGACACCGTTGTCCTCGCCGATCTTGCCCGGCAGGTACTTGGGCACGATGAACAGGGAAATGCCCTTGGTGCCCTTGGGCGCATCCGGCAGTCGTGCCAGTACGATGTGGACGATGTTCTCGGTCAGGTCATGGTCACCGGAGGAAATGAAAATCTTGGTGCCGGTGATCTTGTAGCTGCCGTCGTCCTGCGGCTCGGCCTTGGTCTTCATCTGGCCAAGGTCGGTGCCACAATGGGGTTCGGTGAGACACATGGTGCCGCCCCAGGTGCCTTCGGTGAGCGGCGTCAGGTAGGTTTCCTTCTGCTCGTCAGTACCGTGCATCATGATGGTGTTCATGGCGCCCAGGCTGAGGCCGGGATACATGGAGAAAGACCAGTTGGCGGTGCCCATCATTTCCTGCTTGAACAGGCCCAGTGACATGGGCAGGCCCTGGCCGCCAAATTCCACCGGGTGGGACAGGCCTTGCCAACCGCCAGCAACGTACTCCTGGTAGGCTTCCTTGAATCCTTTCGGTGTCGTCACCAGGCCGTCTTCCAGCTTGCAGCCTTCCTCGTCACCACTCTGGTACAGTGGCGCGATGGTGTTTTCGCTGAGCTTGGCCATCTCGCCGAGGATGGCATCCACCATGTCCGGGGTTGCGTCCTCGCCGTTGGGCAGGGTCTTGTAGTGCGATTCGAAATCGAACACTTCGTTCAGCAGAAAGCGCATATCGCGCAGCGGGGCCTTGTAGGTCGGCATGGTCTCACCTCAACTTCAATGTCGTTGGCCGGGGGCCAAAGAACAGCACCATCGGTCTGTCCCTGGGGACAGTCATTTCAGGGCGGCATTTATAGCCTTTGGCCCCTGATGACGCCTTGACCGGGAAAACCGGTGTCGGCGTCGCTGTTGTTAATCGCGGGCGCTACGGCCAACTCGCGGGTGATAACCCTTATCATTTACATTTGCTGTGGTCGGCGCTATGATCGCCCTCCCATGGACCAATACCCGGAGATTTCATGCGTGTTTTCCTGCTGATTGCCCTGCTGTTCAGCGCCTCGCTGGCGGTGGCCGATGAGCGTGCCGTGCTGCAGCTGGTGGATTACGTTGGCGTGGATTATCCGGAAGCGGTGGCGGAGGGTGCCGTCATCAATGCCGGCGAGTATGCCGAAATGCAGGACTTTGCCGCCCGCATCCAGGACCAGGTCGGGGCAATGGCGGCGGGGGAACGGCGTCAGGCGCTGGTGGCCCTGGCCAGCCAGCTGGCCGGGCAGATCAACGGCATGGCCGCGCCCGCCCAGATCGCCAGTACCACCCGGCAGCTGCGCGAACAGCTGATGCAGGGCCTGGATATCTCCCTGGTACCGCGGCGGGCGCCGGATCTGGAAAAGGCGGCGCGGCAATATGCACAGCAGTGCGCCATGTGCCACGGCGCCACTGGTCATGGCGATGGCCCGGCGGCGACCGGCATGGAACCGGCGCCCACCAACTTCCATGACGTCGCGCGGGCGCGCGAGCGCAGTCTCTTTGGCCTGTTCAACACCATCACCCTGGGTGTGGACGGCACCGGCATGGCCGCTTTCGATGGCCTGTCCGATTCCGAGCGCTGGGGGCTGGCGTTCTATGTGGGCGCCATGCACGCGCCGGTGCAGGCCACAGCGCCGGCAGCCTGGGAGGCGGCGCCGCTGACGCTCGAGCAGGCGGTAACCCGTGCGCCGGTGGAGCTGGCCGCGGGCGAGGATGACCGGCGTTATGCCTGGGCCCGCCAGCAACCCGCCGTGCTTTTCCCGAGCGGCGACGAGCCGCTGGTGCTGTCCATGCTGCTGCTAGAAAAGAGCGCCTCGGCCTATGCCGGTGGCTCGCCCGGACAGGCGCGGGAGCTGGCCATCCGCGCCTACCTGGAAGGGTTCGAGCTGAGCGAGGCAGCGCTGGCCAACGTGGCGCCGACGCTGATGCGCCATATCGAGGAGCGCATGATCAATTACCGCGCGCTGCTGGACGGCAATACCCCGGCGGCCGATGTCGATGCCGAGGCTGGCCAGCTGGTGGCGCTTCTGGAGCAGGCGCAGTCGGCGCTGGCCGAGGACACCCTGTCTCCGGGTGTGGCCTACACCAGTTCCCTGGTCATCCTGCTGCGCGAAGGGCTGGAAGCGATCCTGGTGGTGGCGGCCATGGCCGCGTTCCTGACCAAGACCAATCGCCATGCCGGCCTGAAGTGGCTGCACGGCGGCTGGATACTGGCGCTGCTGGCCGGTGGTGCCACCTGGATGGTGTCGTCCTATGTCATCGAGATCAGTGGCGCGGCGCGGGAACTCACCGAGGGCATTACCGCCCTGGTGGCGGCCGTGATTCTGTTCTATGTCGGCTTCTGGATGCACAGCCGGGCCAATGCCCAGCGCTGGGGCCAATACATCAAGGAAAAGATGAACGCGGCGCTCAGTGATGCGGCGCTGTGGACCCTGGCGGTGGTGTCCTTCCTCGCTGTTTACCGGGAAGTGTTCGAAACAGTGCTGTTCTACCAGGCCCTCTGGGCCCAGGTGGGGCCGGAAGCACAGGGCTCCGTGGTCAGCGGTGCCGTGACGGCGCTGGCGGCCCTGGTGCTGGTGGCGTTCATCATCCTGCGCTTTGGCATGCGCCTGCCGCTGGGCCAGTTCTTCACCGTCACCGCCTACCTGATGATTGGCCTGGCGGTGGTGTTTGTCGGCAAGGGGGTGGCCGCCTTGCAGGAAGCCGGTCAGCTGCCGTTTACGCCGGTGGCCTTCCCGCGCCTGGACTTGCTGGGCATTTACCCCAATGCCCAGGGGCTGGCACTGCAGGTGCTGGTGCTGTCGCTGGCGGTGGTGTTGTGGTGGCGGCAGAACCGCCAGCAGGGCGCTAGCGAGGCAGGCGAATCCCGACCTGGGTGACCTGGCCCGCCGTGACGCTGCGTACCCGCAGGCGCAGGCCGCCGAGGTAGAGAATGTCGCCAGCCACCGGCAACCCGCCAATACGGCGGGCAAACAGTTGCGCCACGGTGAGGCCGTCCGGCAGGGGCGGCTCGACACTGACCCCGTAGGCCAGCGCCAGGTCAGCCACCGGCACGTCCCCGCGCACGGTGAAGTCGCCATAGAAGCGCTTGATGGAGGGGGTCACGGTCTGGCACAGGTCGGCGAGGTGATCCTTTTCCCGCAACGGCCCCAGCCAGGTAATCCGGTCGCCTTCCGCCACAGCGGTTTCTTCGGACACGGTCAGGCGTTGTTCCCCTCGGATCACCAGCAGCGGCTGGGCAAATTCGCCGCCCACGGTGGACAGGGGCTTGCCCAGGGCGCGCGCTCCCGGCTCGATCCGGAACTGCATCAGGTAGCGGTTATCGCTGCCACTCAGGGGCACCACCTGCAGTGGCTCCGGGGTTGCCGGCAGGGCCACGCGCAGCCAGCGTGACACGGCGCCCAGGCTGGTGCCCTGGAACAGCAATGACGCCAGCACCACCACAAAGGTGACATCAAACAGCAGGCGGGTCTCGTTGATCCCGGCCAGTAGCGGAAACATGGCCAGCACGATGGGCACCGCACCACGCAGGCCGGTCCAGGCCACAAACAGCTTTTCGCGCCAGCGGAAGGCAAAGGGCAACAGGCACAGCCAGACCGCCAGCGGCCGCGCCACGAAAATCAGGAAGGCGGCGATCAGAAGGCCGTCCAGGGCATGGTCACCCAGGCTGGAGGGCGTCACCAACAGCCCCAGCAGCAGGAACATGCCGGATTGCGCCAGCCAGGCCAGGCTGTCCATGGAGCGGAACACGTTGTCGCCAACACCGCCGCCGCGGTTGCCCACCACCAGGCCGACCACGTAGACCGCCAGGAAGCCGCTGCCTCCGAGGCTGTTGGTAAGGGCAAACACCGTGGTGCCGGCGGTGCACAGCAACAGCGCGTGCATGCCCTCGTTGCTGCGCAGGCGCACCAGCAACAGGGCAAGCAGCACACCGCTGGCGGCACCGAGGACGGCACCAATGCCGAACTGCTTCAGCAGCGTCACCAGTGTGGCCCAGCCCAGCGGGTCGCCACCGACAGTGATCACGCCCACCAGCAGCACCGTGATGAAGATGGCCATGGGGTCGTTGAGGCCGGATTCGATTTCCAGGGTGCTGGCGACACGCTCATTGAGCCGCAGGCCACTGCCCTGGATGACATTGAACACGGCAGCGGCATCGGTGGAGCCGATGATGCCGCCCAGCAGCAGGCCGAGGCGCCAGTCCAGGCCCATCAGCCAGGTGGCAAAGCCGCCCACCAGTGCCGCGGTCAGGGCCACGCCCAGCGTGGCCAGGCCCAGGGCCGGCTTGAGGCCGACGCGGAACGTGGACAGGCGTGTGCGCAGGCCACCGTCGAGCAGGATGACCGCCAGTGCCAGGTTGCTGACCAGGTAGCCGGTTTCGAAGTCGTTGAAGCGCAGGCCGGCACCGTCCACACCGGCGACCATGCCCACCACCAGGAAGACGAGCAGGGACGGCACGCCCAGGCGAGCGCCCAGTGAGCCCAGTGCCAGGCCGACAAACAGCAGGCTGGCACCCAGCAGCAGAACAAGATTGAGGGAATCCAACGTGTGTTACCCGGCAAACCGCGATACAGAGTGTCCATCCATGCTAGCAGTTTTATTGCGCCGGATTCTGGTTTCCTTATACTACGCGGCCCTGCTCAAAAACTGAGCAGGAAACGGGCGCCGCTTTCGCGGCACAGTGGGCGTTTCAGGGTACGGCGGCAATGGATTTTCCAACGCGCTTCGATGTGATTGTGATAGGCGGTGGCCATGCCGGTACCGAGGCCGCCCTGGCCGCCGCGCGCATGGGCTGCGCCACCCTGTTGCTGACCCACAACATCGAGACCCTCGGCCAGATGAGCTGCAACCCGGCCATCGGTGGTATCGGCAAGAGCCACCTGGTGAAGGAAATCGATGCCCTGGGTGGCGCCATGGCCCGGGCCACTGACCGGGGCGGTATCCAGTTTCGCACGCTCAACGCGCGCAAGGGCCCGGCCGTGCGCGCCACCCGTGCCCAGGCTGACCGGGTGCGATACAAAGCGGCCATTCGCGAGATCCTCGAGAACCAGCCCAACCTGACCATTTTCCAGCAGGCCGTGGATGACCTGATTGTTGATGGCGAGCGCTGCGTGGGTGCCGTCACCAACATGGGCCTGCGTTTCCATGCCCGTGCCGTGGTGCTGACGGCGGGCACGTTCCTCGGTGGCGTCATTCATGTGGGCATGGACCAGCACGCCGGCGGACGTGCCGGTGATCCGCCCTCGCTGGCGCTGGCCAGACGGCTGCGAGAGCTGCCGTTCAATGTCGACCGGCTCAAGACCGGCACGCCGCCACGCATTGACGGCAAGACGGTGGATTTTTCCGTCATGCAGGAGCAGTGGGGCGACACGCCGACGCCGGTGATGAGCTACCTGGGTTCGGTTGAGGAACACCCTGAGCAGATCTGTTGCTACATCACGCATACCAACGTACAGACCCACGACATCATTCGCTCCGGCTTTGCGCGCTCACCCATGTTCGCCGGTGTCATCGAAGGGGTGGGGCCGCGCTACTGCCCGAGTATCGAAGACAAGGTCAACCGCTATCCGGACAAGGACAGCCACCAGATCTTTGTTGAGCCGGAAGGGCTCGATACCCATGAGCTGTACCCCAACGGCATTTCCACCAGCCTGCCGTTCGACATCCAGCTGGCAGCGGTGCGCAGCATCCGGGGTTTCGAGAACGCCCACATCACCCGGCCCGGCTATGCCATTGAGTATGACTTCTTCAATCCGCAGGACCTGAAGCACACGCTGGAAACGAAACACATGCCGGGGCTGTTCTTTGCCGGCCAGATCAACGGCACCACCGGGTATGAAGAGGCCGGCGCCCAGGGCCTGCTGGCGGGGCTGAACGCGGCATTGCTGGCGCAGGAAAAAGAGGGCTGGTACCCGCGTCGCGAAGAGGCCTACCTGGGTGTGCTGGCGGATGACCTGATCACCATGGGCACGAAGGAGCCCTACCGGATGTTTACCAGCCGCGCCGAATACCGGCTGCTGCTGCGCGAGGACAACGCCGATCTGCGCCTGACCGAAAAAGGCCGCGAACTGGGCCTGGTGGATGACGAGCGCTGGCGTGTCTTCTGCGACAAGCGCGAGGGCATGGAAAAGGAGCAGGCGCGACTGAAAGCCTGCTGGATCCAGCCGGGCACGGAAAAAGCGGCGCGCCTGAATACGCTGCTGGAAAAACCCATCAGCCATGAATACAACCTCATGGACCTGCTCAAGCGCCCGGAACTGGACTACGCCGGTCTGCTCGACACCCTGGGCATGGACAGTGCCCCGGTGGCCGTGGCCGAACAGGTGGAGATCCTGGCCAAGTATGCCGGCTACATTGATCGCCAGGCCGACGAGATCGCGCGCGTGCGCAACAGCGAGAACACGGCGCTGCCGGATGGTTTCGATTATGCCGTGGTAAAGGGGCTTTCCAACGAGCTGCGCCAGAAGCTGGAAACCGTGCGACCGGCCACCATCGGCCAGGCCAGCCGCATCCCCGGCATGACGCCGGCCGCCATCTCCCTGTTGCTGGTGTACCTGAAAAAACATCGCAGCGCCGCCAGGGCCCGTGCATGAGTGAGCGTGCCTTGCTGGTCCAGGGCCTGGCGGCACTGGGCCTTGATCTTGCGCCGTCGCAACAGGATGCCCTGCTTGCCTATGTGGGCCTGCTGCACAAGTGGAACAGTGCCTACAACCTGACCGCGGTGCGCGATCCCCGCGACATGGTGGCACGACACTTGCTGGATTCACTGGCGATCATCGAGCACCTGGACCACGGCGACTGTCTTGATGTCGGCACCGGGCCCGGCATCCCCGGCATTCCCCTGGCCATTGCGCGACCGGAGCAAGCGTTCACTTTGCTGGACAGCAACGGAAAGAAGGTGCGCTTTGTGCGCCAGGCGGTTCTGGAGCTGGGGTTGGCCAACGTGGAGGTTGTGCAGTCCCGCGTGGAGAAGTACCGTAATGCGTTCCCCCAGGTGGTGTCGCGCGCATTCGCGTCCCTTGAGGACATGCTGGTCATGGCCGGACACCTGGTTGCCCCCGGCGGGCGACTGCTGGCCATGAAAGCCACCGTATCGGACAGCGAACAGGCTGGCATAACCGCGCCGTGGCAGGCGCGCCCGATTCACCTGTCGGTGCCGCAGTTGAACGAGCCGCGTCAACTGGTCGTGCTGACACGACCGGCCTGACGGGACAAGGAGAAAAGTCGTGACCACAGTCTTTGCAATCGCCAACCAGAAAGGCGGCGTGGGTAAAACCACCAGCAGCGTCAACCTGGCGGCATCCCTGGCAGCCACCAAGAAAAAGGTGCTGCTGGTGGACCTGGACCCGCAGGGCAACGCCACTTCCGGTTCCGGCGTCGACAAGCACGAGGCCGAGTACACCATCTACGATGTGCTGGTGGATGACCTGTCCATGGAGAAGGCCATCAGTGACACGCCTGAAGCCAGTGGTTTCGACCTGGTGCCGGCCAACGGCGACCTGACCGCCGCCGAGGTGCAGCTGCTGGACATGAAGATGAAGGAGTTCCGTCTGCGCAACGCCCTGGCGCGGGTGCGTGACAACTATGACTTCATCCTGATCGATTGCCCGCCGTCGCTGAACATGCTGACGGTCAATGCGCTCACCGCAGCCGACTCGGTGATCGTGCCGATCCAGTGCGAGTACTACGCGCTGGAAGGCCTGACCGCGCTGCTCAACACGATCGAGAAAATCAGCACCGTGCTGAATCCGAAGCTGCATATCGGCGGCCTGCTGCGAACCATGTATGATCCGCGCAACAGCCTGAGCAACGATGTCTCCAACCAGCTGATCAGCCACTTCGGTGAAAAGGTCTACCGCACCATTATCCCGCGTAACGTACGCCTGGCGGAGGCGCCCAGTCATGGTGCGCCGGTGATCACCTATGACGCCAAGTCGCGCGGTGCCATCAGCTACCTGGCCCTGGCCGGGGAGATTCTGCGTCGGGAACAGGCCCTGAAGGGCCAGAAACAGCCAGCTTGAGGATTCACAGAGAATGGCGGCAAAACGCAAACGGGGTTTGAGCAAGGGACTGGACGCACTGCTGAGCAGCGCCACGCCGCCCGAGGGTGAAGTGGCACTGGACGATGCGCCGGCGGGAGAACCGTCGGCGACGCAGGGTGGCATCCCCAGGGACGGTGAATTGCGTCGCCTGCCGGTGGAATACATGGAGCGGGGCCGTTACCAGCCACGCCGGGACATGTCGCCGGAAGCACTGGAAGAGCTGTCCGAGTCGATCAAGGCGCAGGGGGTGATGCAGCCCATCGTGGTGCGCCCGCTGGGCGAGAAGCGCTACGAGATCATTGCCGGTGAGCGCCGCTGGCGTGCCGCGCAGATGGCAGGCCTGGACAGCATCCCGGCGGTGATCCGCGATGTGCCGGATGAAGCGGCCATTGCCATGGCGCTGATCGAGAACATCCAGCGTGAAGACCTCAACCCCATGGAAGAGGCCATGGCGCTGTCGCGCCTGAAAGACGAATTCGAGCTGACCCACCAGCAGGTGGCCGATGCCGTGGGCAAGTCCCGCGCCATGGTGACCAACCTGTTGCGTCTGATCGCCCTCGAGGATGACGTCAAGAAACTGCTTGAGCATGGCGACCTGGAAATGGGCCATGCCCGGGCGCTGTTGTCCCTGACCGGCGGCAACCAGGTGGAGGCGGCCCGCACGGTGGTGGCGCGGGGCCTGTCGGTGCGCCAGACCGAGGCGCTGGTGCGCGATTTCGAGAAGCAGAAGCCGGCCAAGGCGCCGGTGAAGGAAGACCCGAATGTACGCAAGCTCATGAGCGAGCTGTCCGACCGCATCGGTGCGCCGGTGGCCATTCGCCAGGAGAAGGGCGGCAAGGGCAAGCTGGTGATCAGCTACAACACCCTTGACGAGCTGGACGGCATTCTCGCCCATATCAAGTAAGTGGCTGGCGGGTCACGGCACGTGAAGACCGTGCCCCGCCAGAAATTGCCCTACAAGGCCGAGTTTCTGGCCGTTTACGGTTGCGGCCTCCACCCCATGCCCATATACTCTGCGGCCCTGAGATCAGGCGTCGCTGTCGGCGACACCCACCGGGCATTCGGGATCGGCCCGGCCACCGCGGGATCACAGTGAACGAACAGGATTCACAAGGCTCCAGTGACATTTACTGGGGCCTTTTGCGCGCACAAGGGCTGGCCATTCTCGCCGTCGTACTGATGGTGTCGGTCATCCGGGGGCCCGCAGACCTGCTACTGGCAGGCTGGGGTGGCGCGATCAGTCTGATTGCTTATGCCTGGGCGGGCTTCCAGTTGTGGATGCACCCGGGCAACCGCGAGCCAGCGCGGCAGACCGGGGCGCCAATTCGGGCCGAGGTCGGAAAGGTGGTGGTGATTTTGGCCCTGTTCGGGTGGACGTTCAGCCAGTGGCCGGACGTTGGCGAGAGCAGCGCACTCATCATCCTGGCAGGTGCCTTCTTGTGGACCTATCTGTGCGGCCTGGTCTGGTTGCACTGGTGGACCACGCGGGAACCGCAGGATCGGTAGTTTTCAGCCAAGTAACAGTTTGGGCAGAGATATGGCAGGCGATACGCAGCAGACCTCCGGCGAGTACATCAAGCACCACCTGACCAACCTTACCTATGGTAAGCACCCCGATGGTACCTGGGGTATGGCTGCCAACGCCGAGGAAGCGGCCGACATGGGCTTCTGGGCATTTCACGTGGATTCGCTGGCCTGGTCCGGCGGTCTCGGCATCCTGTTCTGCCTGATGTTCTTCATGGTGGCCCGTCGCGCCTCCTCCGGTGTGCCCTCCGGCTTTACCAATTTCATCGAGACCATCGTCGAGTTCGTCGACAACACTGTGCGGGACACTTTCCACGGCAAGTCTGCCCTGATCGCACCGCTGTCGCTGACCATTTTCTGCTGGGTCTTCCTGATGAACCTGATGGACCTGATCCCGGTGGACTTCATTCCCACCGTGGTCATGGACTGGGGCCTGGGTATCCACTACCACAAGATCGTGCCCTCCACCGACCCGAACATCACCCTGGCGATGTCGTTTTCGGTGTTCTTCCTGATTATCTTCTACAGCATCAAGGTTAAAGGCATTGGCGGTTTCATCGGTGAGCTGACGCTGCACCCCTTCACCCCGCCGAATGCACTGGCAGCCATCTTCCTGGTGCCGATCAACCTGATTCTCGAAACCGTGTCCCTGCTGGCCAAGCCGATCTCTCTGGGCATGCGACTGTTCGGCAACATGTACGCGGGCGAATTCGTATTTATTCTTGCTGCCGCCATGCTTGGCACCTACCAGTTCGTGGGTTCCTGGCCGTGGGCAGTGTTCCATATTCTGGTCATCACGTTGCAGGCCTTCATCTTCATGGTGCTGACGATCGTGTATCTCAGCATGGCCAGCGAAGACCACTGATTTTACTTAACCAACCATAGCACTTAACGGGAGTGGAAAATGGCGGAACTGACCTTTGTTGCAGCAGGCATTATGGCCGGCTTGGCAGCGCTGGGCGCGGGCATCGGCTTCGGTCTGATGGGCGGTCGTTTCCTGGAGAGCGTAGCTCGTCAGCCAGAACTGCAGAACATGCTGCAGACCAAGATGTTCATCATCGCTGGTCTGTTGGACGCTGTGCCGATTATCGCCATCGTACTGTCCATGTACCTGATGTTTGCGGCTTGATCCGGTTGTAACAGGCCACTCGTAAGGAGGCGCCATGTCTATTAACGCAACCCTAATCGGCCAGGTCATCTGGTTTGCCCTGTTCGTGTTCTTCTGCATGAAGTTCGTGTGGCCGCCCATTGTTGGCGCGCTGAACGAGCGCAAGCAGAAGATCGCTGAAGGGCTGTCAGCAGCTGATCGCGCAGAGCGGGATCTGGAGCTGGCTCAGGAAAAGGCCACGGCCAACCTGAAAGAAGCCAAGGACAAAGCGGCTGAAATCCTCGATCAGGCCAATAAACGGGCCAACCAGATCGTAGAAGAAGCCAAGGACCAGGCGCGCGCCGAAGGCGAACGCCTGATCGCACAGGCTCAGGGCGAGATTGATCAGACGATCAACCAAGCCCGCGAACAACTGCGCAAGGAAGTGGCCGCGTTGGCCCTGTCCGGTGCCGAGAAGGTGCTGGCCAGTGAGGTCAATCGTGATACCCACGGCAAGATGCTTGAGCAGCTGGCCGGTGAACTGTAAGGAATTCCAATGGCTGAATTGACCACCATTGCACGTCCCTACGCCAAGGCAGCGTTCCTGTATGCCAGCGCCAACAACGCGCTGGACAGCTGGGAGCAGAGCCTTGGTCTGTTGGCCGCGCTGGTAGAGGAGCCGCAACTGGCGGCTGCGCTGGACAGCCCCGGGCTGACCAGCACCCAGCGTGCTGAACTGGTCGCACAGGTGTGTGGCGACCAGCTGGACGAACCGGGTAGTAACCTGGTTGCCCAGCTGGCTCAGCACAACCGCCTGCCTTTGCTGCCCACCATCTTCAGGCTCTTTCACGAGCTGAAGGCGGCGCAGCAGAATGTGGCCGACGTGGAAGTGATCTCTGCATTCGAGCTTGATGATGCAGAGACCAGCAAGCTGGTGGCAGCGCTTGAAAAGCGTTTCGGCAAGGAAGTCCAGGTTCGCAAGGCCGTGGATGAAAGCCTGATTGGTGGCGTGCTGGTGAGAGCCGGCGATACCGTGATTGACAGCAGTGTGCGTGGCCGCTTGCAGAAGCTGGCCGAGCAACTGAACTCTAGAGTTTGAGGGATTCGAGAATGCAGCAACTCAACCCGTCTGAAATTAGCGAGATCATCAAGCAGCGTATTGCCAAGCTTGATATCTCCACCGAAGCCCGCAACGAGGGTACCGTGGTTTCCGTCTCTGACGGTATCGTGCGTATCCATGGCCTTGCGGACGTCATGTACGGTGAGATGATCGAGTTTGAGGGCGGCATCTTCGGGATGGCCCTCAACCTGGAGCAGGATTCCGTTGGTGCCGTTGTTCTGGGCGACTACCTGGGCATCCAGGAAGGCCAGAAGGTCAAGTGTACCGGCAAGATCCTGGAAGTACCGGTAGGTCCGGAGCTCCTCGGTCGCGTGGTCGACGGTCTCGGCAACGCCATCGATGGCAAGGGCCCGATCGAAGCCAAGGAAACCGACGCGGTAGAAAAGGTAGCGCCCGGCGTTATCTGGCGTCAGTCGGTGGACCAGCCGGTACAGACCGGTCTCAAGTCCATTGATGCCATGACCCCGATCGGTCGCGGCCAGCGTGAGCTGATCATTGGTGACCGCCAGATTGGTAAGACGGCCATTGCCGTCGACACCATCATCAACCAGAAGTCTTCCGGCATTAAGTGTATCTACGTGGCAGTGGGCCAGAAGCAGTCCACCATCGCCAACGTGGTACGCAAGCTGGAAGAGCACGGTGCCCTGGAGTTCACCACGGTGGTGGCGGCTTCCGCTTCCGACCCGGCATCCATGCAGTTCCTGGCCCCGTTTGTTGGCTGCACCATGGGCGAGTACTTCCGCGACCGCGGTGAAGATGCCCTGATTGTTTACGATGACCTGTCCAAGCAGGCGGTGGCTTACCGTCAGATCTCCCTGCTGCTGCGTCGTCCGCCGGGCCGTGAAGCCTACCCCGGTGACGTTTTCTACCTGCACTCCCGTCTGCTGGAGCGCGCGGCACGGGTGAACGCTGACTACGTCGAGAAGTTCACCAACGGCGAGGTCAAGGGCAAGACCGGTTCATTGACCGCTCTGCCGGTGATCGAAACCCAGGCTGGTGACGTATCCGCTTTCGTACCGACCAACGTGATCTCCATTACTGATGGCCAGATCTTCGTTGAGACCGACCTGTTCAACGCCGGTATCCGTCCGGCCATGAACGCCGGTATCTCGGTATCCCGTGTGGGTGGTGCGGCACAGACCAAGATCATCAAGAAGCTCGGCGGTGGTATCCGTCTGGCACTGGCCCAGTACCGTGAGCTGGCGGCATTCGCCCAGTTCGCTTCCGACCTGGATGCGGAAACCCGCGCCCAGCTGGAGCACGGCCAGCGCGTCACCGAGCTGATGAAGCAGAAGCAGTACAGCCCGATGTCCGTCGCCGAGATGGGTGTGGTCCTGTACGCGGCCAACGAAGGCTTCCTCACCGATATCGAAGTCGACAAGATCGGCAGCTTCGAGGCCGCCCTGCTCGACTACATGAACAGCGAAAACAAGGCGTTGATGGACAAGATCAACGAGAAAGGCGGGTACGACGACGAGATCGAGGCCGGTATCAAGGAAGGCATCGAGAAGTTCAAGGCCAGCCAGACCTGGTAAACGCTGATTAAAGGATAGAGCTATGTCCGGCGGAAAAGAGGTCAAAACCAAGATCGCCAGTATCCAGAGCACGAAGAAGATCACGCGTGCAATGGAGATGGTGGCTGCCAGCAAAATGCGCAAGGCGCAGGACCGCATGGCCGCTTCCAAGCCGTACGCCACCCGCATGCGCCAGGTGATTGCTCACCTGGCCAATGCCAACCCGGAATACCGTCACGTCTATATGCAGGAGCGTGAGGTGAAGCGGGTTGGTTTTATCGTGGTGAGTTCGGATCGCGGTCTCTGTGGCGGTCTCAACGTCAACCTGCTCAAGCGCGTGGTGCGCGAGTCCCGCGAGCTGACGGAGCAGGGCATTGAGGTCGAGTACGCCCTGATCGGTTCCAAGTCCATCAGCTTCTTCAAGAGTGTTGGTGGCAACGTGGTAACCACGGTGAATGGTCTTGGCGATACCCCGCACCTGAACGACCTGATCGGCTCGATCAAGACCATGCTGGACAAGTTCAGCAATGGCGAGATCGATCAACTGAACCTGGTATACAACGAGTTCGTGAATACCATGACCCAGAACCCGTCCACCATCCAGCTTTTGCCGCTGAAGCCGGACGAGGAAGAACGTGCTGAGAAGCAGTTCCCCTGGGATTACATCTACGAGCCCGATGCACAGCAGCTGATTGATGAACTGCTGGTGCGGTTCATCGAATCCCAGGTTTACCAGGGTGTGGTTGAAAACAATGCCTGTGAGCAGGCGGCACGGATGGTTGCCATGAAGGCTGCTACCGACAACGCCGGCAAGCTTATTGACGACCTGCAGTTGCTGTACAACAAGGCGCGTCAGGCAGCCATTACCCAGGAAATTTCCGAAATCGTTGGTGGTGCTGCTGCGGTATAAACGCGGCGGCATTAGAGAAGCAAAGAGGAATCAAACATGAGTAGCGGTCGTATTGTTCAGATCATCGGCGCCGTAATCGACGTGGAATTTCCGCGTGAGAGCGTGCCCAAGGTTTACGACGCCCTGAATGTCGACGGTGCCGAAACGGTACTGGAAGTTCAGCAGCAGCTGGGCGACGGCATTGTGCGTACCATTGCCATGGGTTCCACCGAAGGCCTGAAGCGTGGCCTGGACGTGAACTCCACCGGCAAGGCGATCCACGTACCAGTGGGCACCAAGACGCTGGGCCGCATCATGGACGTTCTCGGTCGTCCGATCGACGAGTGTGGCCCGATCGGCGAAGAAGAGCAGATGCCGATTCACCGCAAGGCGCCTTCCTATGCCGAGCAAGCAGCTGCCAACGAGCTGCTGGAAACCGGCATCAAGGTAATCGACCTGGTCTGCCCGTTCGCCAAGGGCGGCAAGGTTGGCCTGTTCGGTGGTGCCGGTGTGGGCAAGACCGTGAACATGATGGAGCTGATCAACAACATCGCTACCGAGCACTCCGGTCTGTCCGTGTTTGCCGGTGTCGGTGAGCGTACTCGTGAGGGTAACGACTTCTACCACGAGATGCAGGAAGCCGGCGTTGTAAACGTCGAGCAGTTCGACAAGTCCAAGGTGGCCATGGTTTACGGCCAGATGAACGAGCCGCCGGGTAACCGTCTGCGTGTGGCGCTGACCGGCCTGACCATGGCCGAGAAGTTCCGTGACGAAGGCCGTGACGTGCTGCTGTTCGTCGACAACATCTACCGTTACACGCTGGCCGGTACCGAGGTATCCGCACTGCTGGGCCGTATGCCTTCAGCGGTAGGTTACCAGCCGACCCTGGCGGAAGAGATGGGTGTTCTTCAGGAGCGTATTACCTCCACCAAGACCGGTTCCATCACCTCCATCCAGGCCGTATACGTACCCGCGGATGACCTGACTGACCCGTCGCCGGCTACCACCTTCTCGCACCTTGACGCGACCGTTGTACTGAGCCGTGACATTGCTGCCAAGGGTATTTACCCCGCAGTAGACCCGCTGGATTCCACTTCCCGTCAGCTGGACCCGCTGGTCATTGGCCAGGAGCATTACGACGTAGCCCGTGGTGTGCAGACTGTGCTGCAGCGTTACAAGGAGCTGAAGGACATCATCGCCATCCTGGGCATGGATGAGCTGTCCGAGGAAGACAAGCAGGTGGTATACCGCGCTCGTAAGATCGAGCGTTTCCTGTCACAGCCCTTCCACGTGGCAGAAGTATTCACCGGCGCGCCCGGCAAGTACGTGTCCCTGAAAGAAACCATCCGTGGCTTCCAGGGTATCCTGAACGGTGACTACGACCACATTCCGGAGCAGGACTTCTACATGAAGGGCTCTATTGATGAGGTTCTGGAATCCTACAACAGCCGCCAGAAGTAATTGACGGCCGGAGGAACGCGGGATGGCAATGACCGTGCATTGTGACATCGTAAGCGCAGAAGAGAGCATGTTCTCTGGCCTCGTCGAGATGGTCGTGGCAGCTGGCGTTGAAGGTGACCTGGGTATCTTCCCCGGTCACGCACCGCTGCTGACCCGCCTCAAGCCGGGCCCGGTACGTGTCAAGAAGCAGAACGGTGAAGAGGAAGTGTTCTACATGACCGGCGGATTCCTTGAGGTCCAGCCGAAGATTGTTACCATCCTCGCTGATACTGCCCTGCGTGCAGAGGATATTGACGCTGCCGCCGCTGAACAGGCGCGCCAGCAGGCGAAGGAAGCCCTTGAAGGCCAACGTTCGGACATGGACCACTCTGCGGCCATGGCCATGCTGGCCGAGTCGCTGGCCCAACTGCGGACCATCGAGCAGCTGAAGAAGAAGATGGGCAAGTAAGCATTGCTTGCTCGTCGGCTGAAAGGGTAGCTTCCGGGCTACCCTTTTTTGTTTGCGCCCCAGGCCGGTTGGCGCAGCGAAGAGAGAACCGGGGAAAAGGACGTCAGGACAATGACACTTGCTGCCATCATTCTCGCTGCAGGCAAGGGCACGCGCATGAAATCGGCGCTGCCCAAGGTGCTGCACCCGATTGCCGGGAAACCCATGGTCGCCCATGTGGTGGCGGCTGCCCGGGCGCTGGATCCGGGTTCCATCACGGTGGTCTTCGGCCACGGAGGCGACCAGGTCCGGGACACCCTGGCTGACGACTCCCTGGGCTGGGCCCTGCAGGCCGAGCAACTGGGCACCGGCCACGCCGTGGCACAGGCCATGCCGTCGGTTGCCGAGGACACGGTGCTTATCCTCTATGGTGATGTGCCCCTGATCCGCCCGGATACGCTGCGCGCCTTCGTTGACCGAGTGGACGCGCAGACGCTGGCGCTGATGACCCTGACCATGGACGACCCCAGCGGCTATGGCCGCATCATCCGCGATGCCGATGGCCGGGTGCAGCGCATCGTTGAGCAGAAAGATGCCAGCGACGCCGAAAAGGCGGTAAAGGAAATCAATACCGGCATCCTGGCCTGCAGCCGGGCCTTCCTCGACCAGGCCCTGCCTCGTCTTTCCAGCAACAACGCCCAGGGCGAATATTACCTCACCGACATCATTGCCATGGCCGTGGAAGACGGGCTGGCCGTGGAGGCCATGCAGCCCGAACACGCCTGGGAAGTGGATGGCGTCAATGACCGGGTGCAGCTGGCGCGGCTGGAACGTATCTACCAGCAGGTACAGGCTGAGCGCCTGATGCGCGGCGGCGCTACCGTGCTCGACCCGGCGCGCCTGGATCTGCGTGGCGACATTTCGTGCGGCTCGGATGTGGTGCTGGATGTGAACGTGGTGCTGGCCGGCACTGTGCGTATCGGTGATAACGTTCATATCGGCGCCAACTGCCATATTACCGATGCCGACATCGACGATGGCGCTGTGATTGCGCCCAATTCAGTCATCCAAGGCGCCCGTGTCGGCGCTGGTTGCCAGGTGGGCCCCTTTGCCCGCCTGCGTCCGGGCACCGATCTCGCCGCCGGCGCCAAGGTGGGTAATTTCGTCGAGACCAAGAAAGCGGTTGTGGGCGAAGGCTCGAAGATCAATCATCTGACGTACATCGGCGATGCCACCATTGGCAAAGACGTCAATGTGGGTGCGGGCACCATCACCTGCAATTACGACGGTGTGAACAAGTTCCAGACGGTGATGGAAGACGGTGCCTTCATCGGCTCCAACTCAAGTCTCGTCGCGCCGGTGACAGTAGGGCGTAATGCCACTGTGGGTGCCGGCAGCACCGTGACGCGGGATGTGGCAGAAGACGAACTGGCGGTTGCGCGTGGCAAGCAGCGCAACATCGGTGGCTGGAAGCGGCCACAAAAGAAGGATTAAGCAGCAGAGGTCGCTATGTGCGGTATTGTCGGAGCCATTTCCCAGCGTAATGTCAGCAACATCCTGCTGACCGGACTCAAGCGTCTCGAATACCGCGGCTATGATTCCGCGGGCGTTGCCCTGCTCGACAAGGGTGCCATTACGCGGGTGCGCCGCGAGGGCAAGGTGGCCGGCCTTGAGGATGCGGTCAAGTCGTCCGCTGCCACGGGCAACCTGGGGATTGCCCATACGCGCTGGGCCACCCATGGTGAACCCAGCGAACGTAATGCCCACCCGCATATGTCCGGCGATGACATCGCCCTGGTCCATAACGGCATCATTGAAAACTACCAGGCACTGCGCGAGCAGCTTGGCGCAGACGGTTACGCGTTCTCCTCCGATACTGATACGGAAGTGATCGTTCATCTGGTTCACCAGGCACTGGCGTCAGATAACGATCTCTATGCCGCCCTGCAGACAGTAGCGACCAAGCTGGAAGGCGCCTACGCCATCGGCGTCATCCATGCCAGCGAGCCTGACCGCCTGATCGCCATCCGTTCCGGCAGTCCGCTGGTGATTGGCCTGGGCATCGACGAAAACTACCTGGCCTCGGACCAGCTGGCCCTGCTCCCGGTGACCACCCGTTTCATCTTCCTGGAAGAAGGGGACATTGCCGAGCTGACCACGGATGCCGTGCGCATCACCGATGCCAGCGGCAAGGTGGTGGAGCGGGATGTGCATGAGTATGACGGCAACCACGAAGATGCCGACAAGGGCGAGTACCGCCACTACATGCTCAAGGAAATCTTCGAGCAGCCAGCGGCTGTGCAGAAAACCCTGGAAGGCCGTATCGACAACGAAGCAGCGCTTTACGCGGCGTTTGGTGACGACGGCAAGGCGTTGCTGTCGAAAGTAAAGAATGTGCAGATCATTGCCTGCGGCACCAGTTTTCATGCAGGCATGGTGGCGCGCTACTGGCTCGAGGCCGTGGCCGGCGTACCGTGCCAGGTGGAAGTGGCCAGTGAATTCCGTTACCGCAGCCATGTGGTTCCTGAAGACACCTTGTTTGTCACGGTTTCGCAGTCGGGGGAAACCGCTGACACACTGGCCGCCCTGCGCGAAGCGAAATCGCCCAACTATGTTGGCCGCCTGGCGGTTTGCAACGTGGACGGCTCATCCCTGGTGCGTGAGTCGGAGTTAGCGCTGCTGACCCGGGCCGGCCCTGAAATTGGCGTTGCCTCCACCAAGGCGTTTACTACCCAGCTGGTCGCTTTCGCGTTGCTCGTCCAGGGCATTGCCCGCAGCCGTGGTGTCGATGCGTCGCAGCTGGATGCCATGCTCAATGAGCTGCGCCAGTTGCCGTCATTGATCGAGCAGGTGCTGCAGCTGGACACGCGCATTCATGCGCTGGCGGATCACTTTGTCGAGAAACATCACACCCTGTTCCTCGGCCGTGGCCCCCAGTACCCGGTGGCGATGGAGGGGGCGCTCAAGCTCAAGGAGATCTCCTACATCCATGCGGAAGCGTACCCGGCGGGCGAGCTCAAGCATGGCCCGCTGGCACTGGTGGACAATGACATGCCGGTGGTGGCCGTGGCGCCAAACGACGAGCTGCTGGAAAAGCTCAAGTCGAACCTGCAGGAAGTGCGTGCCCGCGGCGGCGAGCTGTATGTCTTTGCCGATCGCAACTCACACGTCCAGGCGGAAGAGGGCATGCGCGTGCTGGACATGCCGCATGTGCCGGATTCGCTCGTGCCCATCGTTTACACCGTGCCGCTGCAGTTGCTCAGCTACCACGTTGCCGTTGCGCGGGGCACGGATGTGGACCAGCCACGGAATCTGGCCAAGTCCGTCACCGTAGAGTGATATCAAAGGGATATCATTCCGAGACTGCTTTGACGTTACGGCTGGCGTTGGCTTCGGTAAGTTCGTGCCTGAATTTGACTTTCCACGAAAAAGACTTTTAGACTGCGCCGGCGGACACTTTGCTGATAAGCAATAGCGACCAAGTGTGACGTATTACGGAGAGCTTCAATTTAAGGCTTAGGGAAGAGAGAGCCGCAGCATTTTGCATTAACAAGATCCAGCGTTTTCCTTGATCATCATCTCCCTTCAGCGCTTAGGCGCGAGCTTCTCTACAAATAGAATCAAAAGTATTCGGGTTCGAGCCAGCCATGGCTTTGGGGGTTTTGATGGTAAAGCGTGCCTTACTGGGTGCGGTCGGCGGTCTCGTTCTTTCTCAGCCGGCAATTGCAGAGCGATATCCAGCGTATGAAGTCGACTACCAGGGCAGAACCGCCGATGACCTCGTGGTTGTTCAGGACGGTTTCGATGATTGGTATGTGGATATCAGCTCCAGCATATCTGAATCAGGCACTGCGATTTCCCTGGGTAAAATGCCCTGGGTTGACAATACAGCACTGAAACACGCTTTCCCCTCAGAATTTATAAATGCAATTGACTTCGACAAAGTCCTTTCAGCCGATGCCAGCGGACAATTTGCAGAGAAGCTGAGCGTTATTTCAGGCCTATCAACGCCAGAGCTGGGCACGGTCAAATACGACGTCTGTCTTTCTGATCTCGATGGCAATCAAACGCAGGATTACCTTTTCTTGCCCCGCCAGCCTCAGTCTGACGCGAAGCTGTATATAACACCCTCCACAGCGACGCCGGCAGACCTTGTTTCCTATAACCCATTATTTCTGGATGCCTCTGGTGATGGGATTGTCGATCTATTCCTGCAGTCGCTCGAGCCACAAGAAAACAGTATTTATCTGACAGGAACAGGCACCGGCTGCTTCGCCATTCAGCAGCAAATGACCGATATCGATGGTGTGCTTCTTGATGTTCAGAATGCCAGTATCGAAGTGTCAAGTAGACCAGTTCCCGGCAAGCAGGCATTAGTAATAAATGGCAGCATTGAAGCGCGCACAGATACGCAAGGCAGCTTTTCTGGCCCTGATGCGCTGGAACAGATTGACGAAATCCCCGAAGAGACACGCCTCGTTGGTGATATTCCTTACCAGCTTGAGGTAAGCCCTGCCGGCGCAGCAATGATTAGGGTGCCCATTGCGCTGCCTCCGTCTGCTACAGGTTTTGGGCCGAACCTCTCGCTTCTATATAGCAGTGAAGGCGGCACAGGTCATATCGGCAATGGTTGGTCCGTAGGCGGCCTGTCTTCTATTCATAGATGCCCTCGTTCAACAGTGATTGATGGTGACTCAGCGCCAGTAACCTATGGCCCTGATGATGCGTTTTGTCTTGATGGAAAGCGACTGATCGAGGTAGGTGCCAATGGAGCAATAAATGAGTACAGGCTCCGGATTAACGACTTTTCCCGCATTCTTTTTGATACAAGCGAAGGCTATTTCGTAAGAATTACAAAAGACGGAATGGTGAGTTTCTACGGCAATTCCAGTGACTCCGCTTGGGAAGCAGAAGGCCAGCCTGCAGGTGAGGCAGAAATATCGGCATGGGCTATTAATCGCCAGCTCGACCGGCATGGCAATAGCTACGAGATTAGCTATGCCGAAGACGTCGAAAATGGTGAACGATATGTAACGTCCGTGCAGTTTGGCGAAGGTAGCGTTGGTTATCGTAACGAAGTGATTTTCGGCTACGAGGACGGACGGCCTGATGTTCGCAGCCGCTATTTCGCCGGTAGCAAGATCACGATTTCCAAGCGGCTGAGCACAATCAGTGTTACGTCAGGAGGCTCGACATACCGAAATTACGATCTAGATTATGACCAGGCTATCGGTAATGATGGTCGAAGCCGTTTGCAGAATCTCACGGAAACAGACCCGTCTGACAAATCACGAACCTTAACCTTTACTTGGGAGGGGGACGTGGCCCCCTCGTTCGAACCGGTTTCCACTGAAGTTGTTTCGGTAGAAAACGATCATGTAAAAATCATCGATGTCAATCGCGACGGCAAGGAAGACGTTCTGATTTTCGACGACGGCATGTGGAATGTAAGTTACGGAGATAGCTCTGGACTTCTACCGCGCCAGCAGTGTGTTGGAAGCGCGACAACGTCCAACCCCGCAGACGTATATGCGTTGGATTTTGACGGAGATGGGTATAAAGATCTGATTGATGCCAGCACTTGGATTGTTCACAACATCGATGAGTCTTGTGGTTTTAGTCAAAAACAGCTTTTCGCTCTCTCCGGAAAGGACGCGAACAAGTACTCATTTATAGATATGAACGGTGATGGACTTACGGATTTTGTGGCTACGGATCGCTCAGTATTCATTAATAATCCTGATGCTGATCAATTTGATTACATAGGAGAGCATGCTGGTAAGGCTAACACTCAATGGGAGAGCGTTGCTGATCTAAATGGAGATAACAAATCTGACTTCCTCTTCGATGAAGAGGTGGTTGTTGATGAGCACGGAGCCATATCCTATTACCTCGAAACGTGGACTTCTGATGGGGGCAGCTTCTCCCGCTCTTCGAAGCGCGGCGAGTATCTTGGCAGGGAGTATGAGGCTAAGAGCGGCTTGCCTTTGGACATGAATGGAGATGGCCTGCTTGATTATGTTGTGCCCAGAACGTCTCGCGATGGCAGTGTTGATCCGAAAATTCGGTGGCGTATTTCACTTAATGGCGGGGGCGGATCCTTTTCAAGCATTAGTTATGCGTCAGACCCATTAGATTGGGACCTGTCTCCACGACGTGAAACTTATGCTTTGGACTACAATGGTGATGGGCGTGAAGACCTAATTGGCCTGGACCAGTCTTCTTTGAGTTATGTAATGCTTCTCGAATCTAAGACCAATGAAAACGGTAATCCAAGATTCAGATTATCTAATTTATCAGTTGGCAGATATGCCGCAGGAAGCCCTCGCCGCATAGTCGCTTTCCTCGACTTCGATGGAGATGGCGACAAAGACCAGCTAAAGACAACTTCCGGCAGCAACTTCCAAATCCTTCGTCATGACAAGGTCCACCCAAGGAAAATAACCGGCATCGTATCCGGTGTAGGCACCTCATCCATTGCCTACAAGCCAATGGCCGAAGGCCGATATGGTGTTGGCGGAAAAAAGAAGCTCGTTGAGCGTATCGAAAGGCCTGATGGTATAGGCGGAACATATCGAAAAAGCTACGGGTTCTCAGGTTATCGCTATGACCCGGGTTATCGCCGCGAACTGGGTTTCGAAACGGTGACCGTCGAAGAGCCCCGCATTGGTTTGGTGAAGACTACGAAATATGACTTGTCTGCAGAATATGGGAGCGCCCCTGTTTCTGTCACCGAAACGGTAAACGGCAGAAAGGTATCAGAGTATTCAGTTTTAGCGTTCGATTATCTTGCCGACAGCAGTGGAAACTTGGCTTTCAGATACGTGAAGGAAGCCACCACGAAACGATATGACTACACCTCGGAGGAGGTGCTGTCCACAAAAGAGACCTTGATGGTCTACAAAGAAGCTGCCGAGGGCCCCTACGGTGACATTCTGGGCCAGCTGGAGTCTTCGCAGACCACTACAACAGATGAGTTTGGGACCTACATCCAGAAAACTGAATACGACCTGTATGACAGTGATGTGCTTGCGGTAAGCGACCTGTCTTCGTTGGCAGGCGCTGGGCAGGGCACCCAGGTGTGGCGAAGCCTGCCTGAATCGATCACAAGCACGTCACAGCTAGCACCTGTTTCAGGTGATGGCTCTACCAGGAGCGAGGTGGTAACCAGAGGGTATTACCCTAACGGCGCTGTTGAGCGAGAGACCCGGCGCCCTGGAACAGTCTACGAGACGATAACCGAGTATAGCTATAGCGCAGAGGTTGGCTCGAGAGGCCTGCCAACGAGCGTGACCGTTCGCACTGAGTCAGGGCATGCCTTCCCGCAGCGTGTAGAGTTGAATAACTACGAATTACAGGCCTCAGGCGACCTCCTCATAACTAGCACCAACGCTGAAAACCATGTCACCCAGACGCTGATATCAAGCTACTCGGGCAAGCCGGTCTACCGCATTGACGCAAACGATATCCGCACTGACTATCAGTACGACGGCCTGGGCAGATTGATGGGCTCCCAGCAAAGCGTCAGCGCGCCCGATGTGATCATCGAGCGCGGGTACTGCAATGACATAGCTGGCCAGGCAGGCATGAATCGCCCAATCTGTTTGCCCGGGGAATACGATTTCGAGTCGACCCGAACCACAGATTCCAGCCAGGCTGAGTATGCCTTTCGGGATGTGCTGGGGCGCGAGGTGAGAACAGCCCGGCCTGCTGTGAACGCCCAGTACATTTACCAACGTACAGAATACAATGCCCAAGGCCGCGTTGCCCGGGTCTCTTTACCGTACACTGGCGGCACGGCGCCCAAGTGGACAGACATGACGTACGACGCGCTGGGGCGGCTCGAGAGCGAGAGTAAGCCTGACGGAACACAGAAAAGCAGCGCGTACAATGGACTCGAAACGGTATTCACTGATGAGAAAGGCCACACACGCTCGCGCACCAACAATGCGGTTGGCCAATTAGTAAAAGCGAAAGATGCCGAGGGGCACCAGATAGCCTATCGGTATGACGCCAGCGGTCAACTCCGCCATGTAAGGGACCCCGCCGATAACCCGATAATCATCGAGTATGATGACGCCGGGAACCGGACAGCGCTGTATGACCCGGATCTCACCCCCATGGCAAGCTATGGCAATCGTCATGGCGGCATTTACTTCAAGCATGACGCACTGGGTCAGTTGGTGCTCAAACAAGCTCCAGAAGGCCTGAGTGAATGCTATGTGTATGACCGGCTGGGGCGAAAAGTAAAGAGAATTGACGGTTACGTAGGCTCTTTTGATGATGCACTGAACGGCTGCGCCGGGACTTACCCCCAAAGCCAGATCGCCGAATTTATCTACGACACCGCCGTTGGTGACGGCATCGGGCAGATTGCCTCCGTGACGGGTGCAAATGGCTATGCTGAGGTGTACGAATATCACGCAGAAAGCGGCCATAGCGGCCTTCTGAAATCTGTGACTACTACATTAGAGGCCGGCCACACATATGCCACAGGCTATACCTATGATGCCTTTGGCCGGGTGGATGAGCAGACCTATCCGGGCGGTGAGCTGACCGTCCGCCACACCTACAACGGCGTCGGCCAGCTCGTAGGGCTTGAGAACGCCGCAAGTAACGAATCCTATTGGCGCCTCAATGAGGCTGAAGTGGACGCGTTCGGCATGCCAGTCTCAGAGACCCTGGGCGAGACCATTTCCCTGCGTCGCCGTTTCCATGGCCAAACCGGGCGGCTGACCAGTATTGAGGCCGGGGCTGGTAGCGGCGAGATCATGGCCTGGCACTATGGCTATGACGACGCGGGCAACCTTGAGACAAAGGAAGACCGAATCTTCGGTGTCACGGAGCTCTATGGCTATGACAGTCTGAACCGTATAACGTCCGTAACCATCAATGGCGCTGACAGTGACACTGTCCAGTATGATCCTGCCGGCCAGGGCAACATCATCGCGAAGACGGCCGTAGGCACGTATCACTACGGCGCCGATGCCCCAGCTGATTATGACGACCAATGCCGCCAGATCCGACCTGGCCCACACGCGGTGGTAGCCACTCAGGCAGCGAATGACAGCAACTATTATTGTTATGACAAAGCCGGAAACATGGTCCGTCGGGGTGATACATATCTCGACTATGCATCGTTTAGAAAGCCCATCCGCATCGAGAAATCTGGCGAACTTACGGAATTTGTCTACGGCCCAAACCGTAATCGCATAAAGCGCGTCGATATCCAGAATCAGAGCGGCGACCAGGAAACGACCACCACGCATTACATTCAGGGCTTGTCGGAACGAATTGAGACTAGCGCGGGCGTTCGTATGATGCATTACGTGTCCGATATTGCAATCGAGAGTATCTCGGACGGCAGTGTAGAGACTAGCTACCTGCTTCGGGACTACCAGCAGACAGTCAATGCCGTAGTGAGTGCTAAGGGAAGTGGGGTATCGCACCAGCGCTTCGACATTTGGGGCGCCGTAAGTGATGCTTACTCAATGAACGCTCACAATCAGGTTAAAGCCCTTGTGGCCGGTATTACCCGAAAAGGCTATACCGGGCATGAGAGCATTGTGTCTTCAGACTTAATTCATATGAATGGCCGGGTCTACGATCCATCGTTGGCTCAATTCACATCACCAGACCCAATCGTTCAAGCGCCCGATTATTCGCAAAGCTTAAATAGGTATTCCTATGTATGGGGCTCCCCAGCAAACAATGCAGATCCAACAGGCTTTGCAGCTGAGCAGACCTACGATGACCATATACAGAGCCAGCACCCAGATGGGCAGCCTGAATTTCATACAGACATTTCAGCAACCGGCACGGCAGCTGTGGGGCTTTTCCCGGAAAACGAGATGCACGTGAACGCTCAAATTCTATTTGACCGCGGCTCTTTTGCAGGTGGTTCCGTACCAGGGGTTGGAAGTTTTGCCCCCGCAGAACTAGGATTGGCGCCATCTTCCGGCCACCTCTCGGCGGAGCCCCAGGTGCAAAGTTTCTGGTCTTACTTCTCCGACAGGCTGAAAAGCGGCGCAGTCCGTGATGATATTTTTACTTATGGGGGATCGCTTGTACACGCATTTACTTTTGGTCTGGTAGAGCCTTCATTTATGAATAAGAGTTCTTCGGCCTACGATATAGGTCAGGGTGTGTCGCTTTTCCTCGGTGGATCAGGGGCGGTTCGAGCAACATATATGGTTGGATGGAGGGGCGTTTCCGCACTGGCTGCGAATACAAATAGTCGGAGACTTGCTCTATCACTCTCTTCTGCAAGGAATGCAGAAAAACTGATAAGCAACCCAGCGTTGCTCCTCGACGCAGCCCAGAGAGCGAAACATGTAGTGCCTGCCTTGGAAAGACTCAGGCAACAAGGAGGGTCGATAAGAAGTCTTATGAACCAAGTTGGCAAGACAAATGCCTACTACAATCGGAGGCTGATCCCGCTGACACCATTCATAGGCGCTGCATCGAACGATGATTGGTATTACTCGAGGCTAATTCAATGAGTCTTTTTAAAGTGTGGCCATTAGCCGTTCTACTTATCTTGGGTGTAGCAATCTATTTTTTTGTTGATCGGCTCACAGGATTAGATGGGCCGTCGTCGACGCTTTTTATCATCGCAGCTTTGATGGCCAATGGCATGTTGGATTTGTCATCTATCGATAAAGATTCTCGAGAAGAAATTGAGAGGGTGCGTCGTTTGAATCGAATTCAAGGGGCCGTCGTTATTCTACTTGTGATTCTTGGGATACTCAGGTTGACGTTCATATAGGGTCATAGGTGCGCAGTGTCTATCCAGTCTAGCTCATTTTTGAGCTTTCTCGAAAAGCATCTGCCATTGTTTTTGGTGCCAACCAAATTTATTTACCTGAAGAAACTTGTTCTAAAAAGGGATTGTTTTTGGCCTTTTCTTTCTAATTCTAAAGGTTGAGGCCAGGATTTAATGACGAATGAGCGCTAAATTCGGCAGGGGAAGATCATGACAATTATGAAAACTTTATTCTATTCCCTTACCGGAATATTAATTCCACTCGGGCCGACCTTGAGTGCGCTGTCAAATGCCGGAGAGTTGGAAATTCAGAGTAAAGCCATAATTAGCAAAGCGGACCTAGCTGATGCCTCTGAGGTGCTCGTCCTTAACCTGCTGTCAGAGCAAGGTGAGATAGTTTACGGAATCCAAACAAAGTCTGATGACGGATTGCCAGAATCCGTTTCCTATAGCCTGTCTCCACTTTCTGAATCTTCTCTGGAACTTCTTTCTGAAGTGCCGAGCCTAGTGCTAGACGTTGAGAGCGGTCAAGTGCTCGCGGTTGAGCATGGGGGGGAACAAGAATCAATAGTCCGCTGTGTTATATCAGATGGTACTTGTGACGAATTAATAGCCTCGGCAATACCCAACTCAATCTACAGCTTTGGCCAGCCCTCGGCCTACCTTAACCAATCTGGTGTGGTCTTTGCCGCCTACGCTGGTGGTGGCCTTGTTCCGTCCAATAAAACCATTTCTTTTTTCTCAGAATCTCAAGAAATCGTCGTTCATTCTGGCAGCGAGCCGGTTGAGTCGATCGCACTAAACGACAACGCCACGCCGGCAGCGCTTGGACTCGTGGGAGATGTTGCGTACAGGTGGGTCCTTGAGGCTGACGCCACAGCCAGGCAGTTAAGGCTGCCGTCACCGATGCACCAAGGCAATAAGATTATTCCTCTGGCGTTGAATAATGCCGGGCGATTTGCAGTTATTGAAGCGCCAAGTCTCGCTGAGCCAGGCGAGATCCTGTACTGCGACTTTGCGGGCCAAAGCTCCTCAGATCCAGTCGTCGCAGAGTGTGAAGATGGCTATGTGTCCACCGGGATCACAGCCGCTGCCGGGATGCGCTGGTTCCTCTCGGACAATAACCTCCTTTATGGCAACCTGACTCCTGTGGCAGGCCCGCGAATTGAGGACCCATCCGGCGTAATCATCAATCTCGATGACAACAGCGTTCATCGGCTCGACGAATTAGTGGCCTCAGAGGAAAGTCTTTTCTGGTCTGTGCTGGATGTGGTGCCTTCTGGCGACATTCTCGCTATGAGCACACCGGCGACCGACGACGGCGACATTTCCTGGCACGTTCTGACGCGCGAAGGCGTCGATAGTGATAATGATGGCTTCTTTGATCTCACCGAGGAAGCCGCCGGGTTTGATGCCTTTGATGCCTTCTCCCACCCTGCATCAGGCCCTGACCTGTTTGTAGATACAGACGGTGATGGCACCGAGGATTATCTGGACGCCAACGATGACGGCGATCTGGAATCCGATATTTGGGAGCGTGATAACGGATACGATTGGCGCGATCCCTCAGATTTTTCGGATGCAGATGGTGATGGGTTCACGCTGTCCCAGGAGAATCATGCCGGCTCCGACCCGAGTGACGTCTTTTCTGTGCCAGTCGGCGTTGTTCCCTATTTCTCTTTCGCAGCTGCTGATCTCGATGCGGACGGAATCGCTAATTACCAGGACATCGATGATGACGGCGACGGGCTGACGGACTATTGGGAATACAAGTACGGCGCGGTATACGGCCTGGATTGGCAGGTTGATGACTCGGCAATGGGGCTGGTGGATTCTGATGGCGACGGCTTTCTGGATGTGCAGGAGCAGTTGTACGGTACCGAAGCAGACCCCCAGGCATATCCTCAACTAGAGCCGGCACTGGTGGTTGATTCCGACAACGACGGAATACAGGACTACGCAGACCGAGACGACGACAATGACAGCTACGCCGATTGGGAGGATGACTTCCCATATGATTCCTTCGAATGGAGTGATACTGACGGTGACTTGGTCGGGGATAATCAGGATAACTGCCTCACTATCCAGAATGTCAGTCAATCAAATTTCGACGAAGATGCCTTTGGCGACGTGTGTGATGATGATGACGACAATGACGGGATGTCGGACGAGTCAGAACTCCTCTATGGACTAAATCCTCTTGATGAAAGTGATGCGCCGTCTGACCTAGATGGTGATGGTTACTCTCTCGCCCAGGAAGCTCGGTTAGGCACTGATCCGTCGAACCCTGCGTCCGTCCCAACAAATACGGATCTGAATATACCGATAGCTTCTACCAGTGAGGAGCATGAGGAGGACCCGGCCACGGGTGGGGTGTCTTCATTCTACAGTACTGATTTGGGTATCGGCGACGGAGCGCTGACGGATGAGGGAATGGTCGCTCTCCGCTTTGAGCTTCCAGTGGATAATGCAGAGTTTGACATCGCATACGTCCAGTTCTCGCCTTATTCGGTCCAGGAAAGCGGAGCAGCTGATTTTTACGTATCTGTAGAGGATGCTGTCGATGCTGCGGCATTTACGCTGGCAAGCTTTGATATAAGCAGCCGATTGTATCTACCCACCGTCAGTTGGCCCGGTGTTCCGGAGTGGAATGCCAGTGCCTCAGCAGATGACATGCGAACCCCGAATATTGCGGCTGAGATTAATCAAGTTATCTCGCAGGACCAGTGGGCGGTCGGCAACCATGTGGTCGTGAAGGTTGAGGGAGCGGGTTATCGGAACGCTGCGACTTATGAGGACGCTCCCGCACGCTTGGTCCTCGTTGATACGGCTGAAGAGCCTGACTACGAATTGGATACAGATGCAGATGGCCTGCCAAACTATCAGGACTCGGACGATGACAATGATGGTATGCCAGACGAATGGGAGTATCAGAATGGTCTCGACTGGCTTGATCCCAGCGATGGCGATGTATTGATTTCTGCTATTACAGATCCAGACGGTGACGGTTATCAGAACCGCTTTGAGTACCAATATGGCTCTGATCCGCATGATCCATTGTCAAAGCCGGTCGTCCGCTTGGAGATTCCCACCGGCAGCGCGCTGAACGATGCGCATGAAGAACCTGACGGCACCGTAACATCGGCTGACAGCCTGTCTTTTGACCAGGGCACAGTTGGCATGCGATTCCCGGTAGACCTGCCAGCAGGCGCCACCGTAGAGCAAGCCTACATCCAGTTTAGGGCCTACAGTAACGGCGTCGAATCGGGCAATTATCAAATAGGTGTAGAGTCCGAAGATTCGGCTTTAGCATACGATGAAGCGGTGCCCTACGGCTTGTCCCTGCGCCAACTTGGCTCGGCCATTAGCTGGTCCGCCGGTGATTGGGGCCCTACAGGAGCACGCTCTGCGGACGAGCGAACGCCTGGCCTGGCCCAGTTGGTGAATGAAGCACTGGCCCGTCCGGGCTGGCTGCCCGGTAATTATATGTCGTTCATCATCACGGGGAGCGGCAATCATTACGCCCGTGCTTGGGATTACGGCATTGGCGGCCAGGCGCCAGTCCTCACCATTGATTACTTGCTACCATATGAAGCGTTACGTGATTTTGACGGAGATGGTGTTCATAACTTCGAGGATCCGGATGACGACAATGATGGAATCGAGGACGATCAGGAGCTTTTATACGGCCTGGACCCGAAAGACCCTTCTGACGGGCTCAGTGACATCGACAGCGACGGTTATACAGCCGGTCTTGAGATAGAAAAAGGGTCTGATCCCAATGATCCGACGTCCATTCCAACGGTAATACTGGAAATACCGATTGCAAGCACATACGAGGAGCATGAGGAAGACAGCGTCAGCGGACAAACATCTTCATTCTCCAGTTCAGATCTTGGGATGGGTGATGGTGCGCCAACTAATGAAGGTATCTTGGGATTACGTTTCTCTATTCCGCTTTCAGATGTGAGCTTTGACCATGCTCACATTCAGTTCGGTTACGAAAGTAACCAACTATCAGAGACGGATCTCTATTTGACTGTGGAAAGCAGTAGCAATGCTGCCCCGTTCGCTCAGACTGATTTCGATATTTCAGGGCGAACCTATGAGGGTCGAGTGGATTGGCCTTCTGTTCCCGAATGGAGGTACCTATCAGCGGCGGAGGATCTTCGCAGCCCAGACATTGCCGGTTTGGTAAATGCCATTGTCAGTCGAGCCGATTGGCAGCCGGGGAACAACGTCGTCTTCAAGATTAGCGGTTCTGGATATAGAAGTGCCGCCCCTTATGAGTGGAGGCCGGCAAAACTGGTGCTTGAACATCCGGCAACTACGCAAGTCGGTCCGCAGCCGGAGCTGACTATCGATACTGATAATGATGGCGTACCGAACTACGTTGACAAAGATGATGATAACGACGGCATTCCGGATCTTTGGGAGTATCAGAATGGCCTGGACTGGCTTGATGCGAGTGACGGCGCTGTAGCGATTTCAGCGGTTACGGACCCGGATGGTGACGGCTATCCCAATTGGATGGAATACGAGTATGGGGCCGATCCGTTTGACGTCTTATCCGTTCCGGTCATCCGGCTTGAAATACCAACCGGGGAGGATTTGAATGATGCACATGAAAAGAGCGACGGAGAGGTTCGGTCCGTAAACGAGATCCGAATGAAGGAAGGGGGTATTGCAGGTGTGCGCTTCCCGGTAAGCCTTCCTTCTGGTGCGACGGTCCAAGAGGCTTATATCCAGTTCACGGCGTCGGATAATAACAATGCTGATGTCGCGGCCAGCTATCTGATTGGTATTGAATCGGCGGATTCAGCGCCTGTTTATGATGAGGCTGTTGAATATGGCCTGTCTTCTCGGGCCGTCAGCTCGTCTTTGCCCTGGCAGGCAGACGCCTGGATGGACAACGCATCCTCATCCGCGCAGCGGACACCAAATCTGGCGTCGCTTGTGAATGAAGCATTGGCGAGGGCTGGCTGGGTTTATGGGAACCATATGTCATTCATCATTACCGGCAGCGGCGATCATAACCCCAAAGCCTGGGATAAAGATGGATCGGACGGGGCGCCAACGCTACTTATAGATTACTCGCCGCCATACGAAGAGTTGCTCGATGAAGACGGCGATGGTTTGGCGAACTTCAAAGACCTCGATGATGACAATGATGGGATGCCAGATCTATTTGAGCGGTCGAATGGCGATGACAGGGCATTGCAATTCAGCTTGCCGAGCGGCCTGGACTCCCGCTCGCCTGAAGATGGCGAATATGGTGCGTCCGCTGATTTGGATGGTGACGGTTTTCTGAATGTGTGGGAATTTGAATTTGGCTCTGATCCGCTTGACCCGTCGAGCTCACCGGAAAGCTCGAGCGGAAACGAAATCCGCATACCGGTTGTCTCCGTCTACGACGACATGACTGAGCGCTCCCCGGACGGGCGCGACATGCAGGATAATAATGATCTTAATTTTCGGTCCAGTCATTATATCGGGCTGAGATTTCAGCTGCCGCCAGAGGCCGGGGCGGTTCAGGATGCCAGGATTGAGTTGTACGGGAGTAACGACAGCGGGCAGCCGGGGGATACATATAGAATATCCATGGAGGCAAGCCCGACTGCTGCTCCGTTCGACAGCAACGACTATTACAATATAAGCAGTAGACCGCTATTGCAGGGCGAGGTCTTGTGGCAACCCGGTGATATCTGGATGGCAGATACCATTAGTTCGGCGTCGACCACGCCGAATCTCGCTAGTCTGCTAAATGAGCTTGTCGCTGCGGGGCAATGGTCAGGCAATGGCAACGCTATCGTATTCGTTATCCAGGGCATCACTGGAAACGAAGACCACAAGGCTCGTTCGGTAAACAAATATGATGGCGCATTTCCCCCAACACTTGTCTTGTCCGCTGGGGCAGAACCCTTGTCGCCCGACGACTTTGCAGATACAGACGGCGATGGCGTCCGGGATTATCTTGACACAGATGATGATAACGACGGGGTGGCAGATTCCGATGACAATTGGCCCTTGGATGCGACTCTTCAATAGCGTTGAGGTGAGGCCGTGCAGCCCGCTTCGCTAGAGGATAGTGCGCAGTAAAATGGATCATGAGCGCCTTTAATCTGCCGGATTTTATCGTGCTCATGCTTCGCTGCCCGTGACGCTATCTGCTCAGGTGAGAAGGGTCAAGTGACCGACAACGGCGTGTGTAGATGGATAGGGCATTGTCTTGCCAGGCATGTAAAATGTAATTCATCGCTTGCGGGCGCGGCCTTTGTATTTCCCCAATGCCTGCTAACGGTCTTTGGCGTAATGTCACTGCCAGATGAAAAGGCCCGGCCCAAGGTAGCCTTGCCGAGCAATGCTGGCCAGTAACCGGAGGCAACGGTAGAATGTTAATTATTAGCTGGCGGTTTGTTTTCCGCTTTTAGCGGGATGACCCTTTAACGCTTTAGTTCGAGCAGCCACGCAATCTCGCCAAGTCCGTTACTATGGAGTAGGGTGGCGACAGGAAGTTCTGGACAGCAAGATGCAGCACGCCAGCGCACTGACATATCGACCAGAGATCGACGGACTGAGAGCCCTTGCGGTTCTCCCTGTCATGCTTTTCCATGCGGATATCCCCGGCTTCTCCGGTGGGTTCGTCGGCGTTGACGTATTCTTCGTCATAAGCGGCTTCCTCATCGGCTCCATTATCATTCACCAGGTGGAGCAGGGAAGCTTTTCCCTCTGGCATTTTTATGAACGCCGTGCCCGTCGCATCCTGCCCGTCCTGTTTGTCGTTGTTCTATGCTGTGTCCCTGTCGCCTGGCTCACCCTGACGCCATCAGGATTGACGCATTTTGCCGAAGCAATGCTCGGCACGCTTTTCTTTATCTCCAATATTGTTTTCTGGCAACAAACGGACTACTTCGCGCCATCTGCAGAAGAGAACCCGCTGCTGCATACCTGGAGCCTTGCCATTGAGGAGCAGTACTATGTGCTGTTCCCGTTAATGATCATGGCATTCTGGCGCAAGGGACTGGCGTTCAACCTGAAGCTGTTGATCTGGATAAGCCTGAGCAGCTTTCTGGTGGCCCTGTGGATGGGACACCGCGACGCAAGCGCCAATTTCTTCCTGCTGCCTGGCCGTATCTGGGAGCTGCTGGTGGGGGTCATTGTTGCCGTGTTGTTACGTCATCGAACGGTGCCCGCCTCCGTGCCGGCAGCCCTTGCAGGCCTTGTCATGATCAGCATTGCCGTAGTGCTGGCAGACGATTCGGAACTTTATCCCGGGCCATGGACCTTGCTTCCGGTACTTGGCTCCGCCCTGGTCATCGCGTTTGCACGTGCCGGGAATCACGCTGCCAGGTTTCTTTCCCTGCCGCCCCTGGTGGCGGTGGGCCTGCTAAGTTACAGCCTTTACCTGTGGCACCAGCCCTTATTGGCCTTCGCCCGGGTTATTGGACCTACCCACCTGTCAGCCTGGAATGCGCTTTTCCTTATCCTGCTGAGCTTTCCCATGGCCTGGCTAACCTACCGTTTCGTGGAAACACCATTCAGGTCAGCGCGCCGGGTCCCTTTGTCAGCACTCAAGGGAGCGCTGATACCAGCCGCGCTGGTGCTTGTCGTGACAGGCGCATTTTTCAGGGGGGGTCTGGACGACCGCTTCAGCCATGAACAGCGTGACCTTCTTGCCGAACTGGAAACCGGCACGGATTTTGTCATCGAGCGATTCAACGCCCAGCGGCATGATCGCTTTGCTCTCACCGGAACGCGAAAGGTTCTTGTGGTGGGCGATTCGTTTGCGCAGGATGCAGTTAACGTTCTGCATGATGCCAGACTGATACGTGACGACGATGATCTGGTCACCATTATTGTCCCCGGCGTATGCCAGTTTTACCTTGGCGAAGAAGATGTTTCTGCCTTCAGGCCACCGGACAAAAAAGCGCTATGTCAGCTATCTGATGATAACGTCGCCAGGGCCGCGCAATTGGCCAGGGAAGCAGATGTCATTTTTCTCGCCGCCTCCTGGCGGATGTGGGGTGTCGAGCGGCTTGCCAACTCCATCGCAGCGTTGGCACTGCGACCCGATCAGCATCTCGTGGTTTTCGGTACCAAAGGTTTTGAAAAGACCAGCCATTTCAGTTATCTGAAGGCCGGTGACCTGTCTGCACTTCGGCCACCTGAGCGATTCCCAAGGCCTGCTGAACGCAGTCATCTGAACAAGCAGGTAGCGCGTGTCCTTGATGGTCTCCCGCTGTTGTTTATAGACTGGTTTGATTACTTCTGCGACGAACAGACCTGTCATCGCTTTGACGAAAACGGCCGGTTGCTCGCATTTGATGGCAGTCACTTGACGAGGTCAGGTGTGACGTTCTTTGGCCAGCGCATGGCCGCTGATATCACTCGTCACATCGACGCGCCAGAAGGGAACCAGACGCCTTTACGTATGCCTGTTGACACGCAATAGCGTGGCGCTGACTCGGTAGAAATGCCGGGGAAATCACGACATTCACCTTTTCTTCCCCCCGGGCCGCCTGAGACAGGTACCATGATGGGACCTGTCTGTCTCTGGAGGTTCCGTGAGGCGTGTTCTACCGGTTTGCCTGTTTTTCCTGGCAGCAGCTGATGCTATGGCAGGCGTCGGCTCATGGCATGTTCCCCATCCGTGGCGGGCAGATGCAGCGGTGGAAGGCCGGCGGATAGACTATGGCGATGAACGCTTCCTGCACCTGTTCAGTTATGAACATGCTGTCGATGCACCGGGCCCGGTGGGGCAAGGGGTGCGCGGCACAGGCGGCAGCGTCGATTCCGATACGCTCTACTATGACTTCCGTTTTCTGCGCGATTTCGCTTTCGACAATGGCGCCACCGCCGGTGTCCTTGATGTCCAGCGCAGCGAGGATTTTGACGGCGCCTTCGATCGGCAGATCTTTGGCCTGCGCCACGACCTGAACGACGACTGGGGTCTGTCCCTGCGCGGCGACGTGCTGGCGGAAAAGTCGGGCAGTGATGTCTATCTGGGTGTGTACCGCTATCTACCCGGCGACGGCTGGCTGCAGGCGCAGTGGGTACTTGCCGACGCCTACCTGAACGAGAAAACCATTGATGACGCAGAGTTTACCGACCAGCCGGTGACCACCTTTATCCAGTGGCACCAGCCCCGTGAAAACGGGCACACCACGATTTCCCTGAATCTGTCACCGAAATCCACGCTGGTGGATCGCGACCAGGGTGTCACCGTCAACAGCAAGCAGGTACGTCTTGGCGTACAGCACTGGTTTGGCAGTCCTGAACAGCAATGGCGCATCAGTGCCAATGGCGAGCGCACCCGCCGCTTGCATACGCTTGCAGAGATTCCTGCTCGGCAGGGCTTTGCCCGTGATTTTGCCGAGGCCACGCTGAGCAGTCACTTCAATACAGTGGAAGGTCGGCCATGGTTGGGTATTCGTTACCTGTGGCTACATGAGCGAGGCTGGTTTGGACGCGCGGTGAATGACAACGGCCGGGTGATGCGCAAGGAGCCCATGGGATTTGCCGGCATGCATCTGGACATCGGAGAGCGCAGCACACTGGCGCCAACGGTCTACATCAGCAGGGCCCGGGTAGAGCAGGAGGCCGTGGGTGACTGGTCGGCGCGAGATGAAGATGCCTGGATTGGCAAGCTGTCGCTACCCTGGCACCTGACCGTGGACGCGGCGACGGGTGCTGTGGTGACGGTGTCACCGTCGTTCCGGCTGCACCGCTTTGCATTTGGTGGCGGTAACGTCCAGTTCCACTGGCCGTTATAACGTCGCCTCCTTTCTCATTGAGCCTCGCGTGCCGTGATCAGGCATGCGCGGATGCTTTCTCCGAGCTGCGCTTGTAGCGTGTCAGGCGGGTGGCGTATTTCGCATACCCCGCAACTCCCAGAAGCTGGCAGATGCGCTTCTGCAGCCTTTATCCGCCACGCCCTTTACCACCGCAAGCACAGCATGACCGCGTGTGCTGCCACATTAGGCATAACCTGCCGGTCCAGGGCGGGCGTATCCATCCTTTGTTTTCACCCTGCGCTCATGATGAGGCCTGTGATCCCGAGGCTGGGGCGCTAGAAATTACCAAATGACGGTTCCAGCGTGCCATCAGGTCTGATCATCATGAGGAAGCCCTGTTCACCATGCCCGGACACAAGAATATTACCGTCAGGCATCAGCGTCAGGCTATTGAGCAGTACGGTTTCGCTATAAAACTGATTCCAGAAATGCCCCAGGTTGCCAAAGGATTCAACATAAGCGCCGGAGCCATCCACTACCTGTATCTCGACGCTCTTTCCTGTTTGGGCGGTGAAAAACCTTGACCCAATGGCGATACGGTCTTCTGCCTGAAGTAGCGCATCTTCCACAGTGAATTGATACTGATTCTGGGGATCGTGCGGCATCTTTATCTCAAGAAAGCCGTCCGTTCCGAAATCAGCGGCCGGACTCCCTTGCTGATCAAGTATGAGCGCGCCGAACTGATCATTATCGCCTGCCACGACAAAAAGCCGTCCATCAGAAAGTTGGACGCTTTCGACAGACGCGACGCTCCATATTGCCGGCCGACCGTCGATCATTGTTTCCCCGGAAGAGCCGTACTCGGTGTCCAGAGAGCCATCGCTCAGATATCGACGGGCTGTAATATAATCAACCGAGGTCGGGTGTTTCATAAGGACGGTAAGCCTACCCTGTGAATCAGATTCAATGGTTGCGAATTCGGGTGACTGGTAAATGGTATCCGGATCAACCGAAAACACCTGGCCGCCGGAGCCAAATGTGGCATCAACCGTTCCGTCAGGTCGCAGCAGCCGCAGGCCGGCGTCTATTCTGCTTCCATATTCAGTCTGGAAACGGAACGCTACGGCAATAGATCCGTCCTGAAGGACATGTAGGTCGCTGATGCCCCTTGCCTGGTATTCGTGTTCAATCTCTACCTGGCCACTATTTCCAAATGACAGATCTCTCGTTCCATCCAAATAGTACATGGTAATGAAGTTGCTTCCCCAGATAAGGAATCTGTTGCCGTCAACGCGCTCTATGTCGTTTCCGAAGGATGGGCTAAGGTAAATCACGCCATCAGCACCGAACGTCGGATCAAGCTCGCCGCTAGCTGTGTGTCTGGAAAGCATGATGGAGGTGTCATCCAACCGTGAAAGAAGGATGAATCCGCCCCCGTCAAGAGGGAGGGTGTCCCGAGCTGCTTCGACAGAAAGACCAAGCGCTTTGAAGGCAGCGTCAAGAAATACGATGCCACCGCCCGCATCCCGATTACAGTCCCAGTTGATTTGCTGGTCATCGGTAATGCCAGTATCGGTCCTTGTCCGCGTGGTCAGGCCGTCATCCCACTGGCTGAAATTGACCCACGGAGGGGGAATGGCGGTAACGGTTGACGCGTCTCCGCCATCTTCGACAATCTGGCTCGCGTTGCCCTGTGTTGGACACAGTTCTGATTGGGGATAGACAACCATGTGTGCGCCCGCATTGGTATAGAATGCGCTGACCGTAGTGTCTTTCTGTACGTTCTCCAGCCGGAATCGACTGTCCTTTGACCCAGTGCTCCATTGAAGGAAGCCCAACGGCATGTCATAGGGCGAGGGGACCGTTCGAGCTGTCACCCAGTCCGTATCCCCTCCATAGGGTATGACCTGATTCCGAAAGCCATTGAGATCACCAAAACTTTTATCTTCACCGATTATATAGGTATGTGGAGGGGCCACCTCAAAGGTCACCGTGACATACTTCGGATGAAATAGCGCCGTGACGGTGAGATCAGACTGGATGTCTGTGTCAGTTCGATTAAGCGACGAATTTCCGTCTGACCATCCGTCAAATATGTAGTCCGGTTGAGCGGTAACCTGAACACCGGTCGCATCATCGCCATGGCTGACGATCTGCTCATCGGAACCCGTGAGGATGCCGCCTTCCTCTACCTGGTAGGTAACAGTGTATTCGTTGACGGCAAAAACAGCCTGGACGCTGATGTTGTCTCGCACATCTGCGTCCAGGCGTGATGCGGTTTGTATGCCATCGCTCCATTGAACAAAGTGATGGCCAAAGTCAGGCACGGCAATAACCTCGTTGCCGCTGCCCCGTTGCGCAACAGTTTGAGAGTTATCTCCCTGGATACTGCCACCTGCCCCGGCAGTATAGTCAAGGGTGTAGGTAGGCAGTTCGCTAGTGAGAACAAATTCCGCGTGAAAATTCAAAGATGTAGTGACAGGCCCATCGTTCCGCTGCGCGTCTTCCTCGTTGTCGCTCCAGCGTAAGAATGTGTAATCTGGCAAAGGCACCGCTGTGACGCTCGTCGAAAGGTCGCCATGCTGGACCTGCTGCTCGGATTCGCCCGCAATCGTTCCACCTTGAGAAGCGGTGTACGTCACAGAATATCGGGATACATCAAATAGGGCTATTACTGAAATATTGCTGGACACGCTTTCGTCTAGGCGGGTAGCGCTGCTATTCCCATCGCTCCACTCGACAAAGGAATAGCCTTCATCAGGTATGGCGGTGACTGCAGAACCGCTCTCACCGTAATGGACCGCCTGTGATGTCTCACCTTCAAGGCGGCCATTCTGTCCGGCAGAATACTCCAGAGAGTATGAATTCGGCTCAAACTGTGCATACACAGACATGCTTTCCAAGACGCCCGTCTCCTGACGCTCTGCGGCGTCAAGCCCATCCGACCAATCAATAAAGTGATGTCCTTTCGATGGCACAGCGGTGACAGCTGTACCATCATTCCCGTGTGCCACCGACTGGATCAGTTCACCTTCTACGTTGCCACCCGTACTCGACGAGTATTCGATGACATACTGATTTGGCTCAAAAAGTGCGGATTGGGTGATGTCGGTGGTTACATCCATATCCTGTCTGGTCGCTGTGGTCAGCCCGTCCGACCAGCGAACAAAATGGTGGCCGAAGTCAGCGATGGCTGTTACAGGCGAGGCAGCATCCATGTACAGCACCGATTGGCTGGCTTGTCCAGAGAGTGACCCGAGCCCCGTGACGGTATATTGGACGGCCAGGGACACGCGCTCGAACTCAGCAGTTATGCTTGTGTCATTTTTAAGCGCCTTTTCGCTTCTTTCCGGGTCGACCAGCCCATCGCTCCAGCCGACAAACTTGTAGCCGTTGTTTGCGACAGCAGTGACGGAGGCTCCGTCTGTACCCCAGTCGATGGTCTGTGATAACTCGCCGGATATGTCACCGCCAAATCCAGCTGTATAGGAAATGTCCACCTTTTTCAGCGTGAAGGTTGCTGTCAGGGTGTTGTCGGCGGACACATCCAGGTCCTGCCTCGTCGCACTGCTGTTTCCATCACTCCATTGCAGGAACACGCGTCCCTCGTCAGGGACTGCCACCACGGTTGAAGCGTCTTGGCCCCGTTTGATTCTTTGTTCTGTTTCCCCCTCAATATGGCCGCCCGCATCGGCAACATAAGCCAGATCATAGGACGGTGTGGGGCCCATCGGGGCGGAAGAGGAACCTGAATCTCCGCCGCATGCCGAAAGCAAAAGACAGAGAAAAAGAAGTGTGACAGTGGATGAAACAGCAGACATTTTTCGCTCCTTAATAACCGCGCAATGTTACCACTTCTGTGCAGGGAGATTTCTGATCCTTGTGTAGGAAATGGCTTACGTCGAGACCATTCCCGCCGCCAGGTATGACGGCCGATTGCAAGAGTGGTTAACGATAAGTTGACCAGCCGAAGGAAGTGCCTTGAGAGCGTGGTGGTTTTTGCCAAAGGCGGATTGTCAGTTACGTATCCGCGCAGTTTGCGGTCTGCCAGTGAGTCGGCGGTGATCAAATATGGATCAATATGCCGAGAAATCATTACCTCGGAGCGGCTTTTTCGCGTTCACCGGCTGAGCTGAAAAAGTCTGCTTTAAAGCGGTGGGTTTATGAAAGAGCTCAAGGACTCCCATGAGCAGCTCGGTTCTATCCGTTTCCCGTCCCGCGTATTGCCACGACCGGGATCGCCGGCGTCTGGGCCGATCACCGTGTTTGTCCACGATGGCGATATCCCCAGCCACCGACGCGGCATTTATCGGCCAGAGCCCTTCGTGGCGTAAGCGCTTTGCCGCCGGGCGCCGCTGCCCCGGTAAGCAAGACGAATGGCACAGTGGGAGCATGACGGGGCGGATGACATGCAACGTGCTGTAAGGCGTTACGTCGCTGTTGACCTGTCTGCGCAAGCCGTTACAGATGGCTTTTCAGCCGTGTGCGGCTGCGTTGACGGAGGTGTCCTTGTAGCGCGTCGGATCGGTGGTGTACTCCGCATGGCCATAGCTCACCAGCAACTGGTTGATACGCTCCACCAGCCGCTCGTCCACCAGATCCTTTACCACCGGCAGTCGCTGCATGATGTTGTGGGCCGCCACGTTTGGCACTACCCAGGCGTTGGTAGCGGCGAACAGGGCATAGTCGATCAGTGAGGGCTGCACCCCCATCTGCTTTGCCCGTGACTTGTCGTCGCCAATCAGGAAAACGCGGGTAAAGAACACCTTCGAGAAACTGCGCTCAAACATATTGTAGACGCGGCTTTTCAGGGTCTTGTCGGTGGGCAGGTAAGCACCCATGGTGGAGCGGACCAGCTCGCCACAGGTGTCATCGTCATAGCCGTCACGCAAGGTGCCGGCATAGGTGAGCATGGTGTCGAATATCTCCCGTGGCGTGTCGGGCAGCAGGTCCTCGGGCAGCCCCAGCAGGTAACTCTGGTAACGGCATAGCTCGACGATGGCCCGTTCCCGGCGGGTGAAATGGGTGCGTCCCTTGCGCACCACATTGAAGGCCGTCAGGAAGGCAGGAATGGTACCGGCGGGCATCTGGTCCACCTGCGGAATGGGAATGCCGTAGACCGCCACGTCCCACTTCTTCGAGCGCTTGAGAATGTTGAAGCGCACCATGGAATGCATCAGGCGCACCAGCGCGGCTGCGCGGAAGCCGGCGCCATGACGTTCCAGTGCGCCCGGCAGGGTGGCGGTGGTGAAGAAGCTCGCCGTTTCCTTCACCCGTTGCACCGAGGTCTCGCTGGACAGGGCACCGGTCAGCGCCATGGGCAGGCCCGAGTACTTGTTCATGAAGGTGGCGATAAAGGCACCGCGAATGGCGAACGGTGTCAGGTTGGCCATCTGGTTGCGGCTCAGGCGCGCGCCTTCATTGACCAGGTCCATGTCGAGCCAGTCGGGAATGCGCTCCATGGACTGGATGAAATCCACCAGCTCCTGCGGCGGGCTTTCCACCGCCTCAAGACCCTCGCTGCAGGCGGTGGACAGCATGGTGATCAGGTTGCGAAAGCCATACTCGGGCATCAGGGCGGCGTAGGCATCGGCCACGGTATCGCCCAGCATGGTGTAGGCGCGGGCGCGCTCAATACGTTCCTGGTCCGCCAGAATGGCGCCCCGGTATTTGCGCGCAAACCGTTCCGGCAACAGGCTCTGGTCGCGGCTGGTGCCGGCGAAGCGTTCCGGGGTCATTTCGAAATCCACATCGCCGTACAGGGAGGGGATGCGTGTCTTCTGCTCACGGACCTGTTGCTGCAACTCTTTCAGGGGGGTGCTCACGCTGTTCTCCTGGTCACTTTGGCGATCAGAACCCGCCAGTTCTCACTGAGAGTAGCCTGATTGGCGGGCCTGGCGCAACGTCGGCAGGCGGCCCGCCGTCCGCAAGGCGACCAAAACGCTCACCACAATGAGCGATCCGGCCAGTCTGTGCCGGGTTCAGAATCTCCCTTTTTTTCAATGTCTTAGCGCCACCCTGGTGGGGCGTCGCGGGGCTTGGCCAGGTGTGGATATGGCCAGGCCGCAGCGATCCGCTTGGGAGTCAATGAGACGCTATATTGACTATTGTATCGCCTGCGGCTAGTTTGTGACCGGTGAGTCACCTTGCTGATTTTAACAACAAAAGGCCGCTGGCAATGGGTTTCCGACGTCTTTCTTCGCTTCTCCGGGGGGTTGCCCCGGTGCTGTTGGCACTGGCCCCCGCTGCGCCTGCCGGGCTGTCGCCCCTGGATGAGCAGGAAATGGCGACGGTCACCGGAGCGGGACTGAATTTCGTCTGGGAGGATTTCCGATTCCTGGCGCAACCCACCAGTTACTTCGAGCAGGTAGGCTCACAGGCGGCGCCGGGCAGTACCTTCGCTCGCGGTGATCTGCGCTGGTACGGCGTGGCTATTTCAGCCCTGGGCAGTGGTTACAGCTGGGCCGACAGCAGTGGCACCATGACCGGCTGCGCCTCCCAGGGGGTCAACTGCCCTGGTTGTCCGCCCTCAAGAGCACCATCTCCCTGTTGCCGAAATAGCGCTCCCTGACCCAGCGTGTGAGATCGGGTCAGAAGGTGAAGTTGGCACCGAGGCGAATGTCATCCATGTCGAAATCAACAAAGCCGGGATCACCGTTCAGGCGTAATGCCCGGTACTCGCCGTAGACATTGACGTTGTCGCTCACCAGCGCTTTTACCCCGCCAATGAATTCCGGGCCGTCCGAATCACCCAGGCTGAGGTAACCGGCGCGCGCGTAGATGGCGGCGGCATCCGAGGTTTTTGTCTCGAAACCAATGTGTACGCCGGCACCATCGTCGTCACCGCGGACGTTGGCGACACCGAAATCGATATCGGCGTCGATGTCGTAGCGCTCCAGGTAACCACTGATGACCACCGTCGGCGTGCTGCTGTGAATGCCCACGCCGACGCGGGTCTCGGTGACGTCGGTATCAAACTTCGCGCCCTGGATGGTGCCGTCATGACTGGCATCCTGGCGATCGGCATAGACCGACACAGTGTCGGTACCGAATGCGGCGCGCAGGGCGTACGCGGTGCCGTCGGCGTCCAGGCTGGTGCCGGCAGCGTTGACGTCGGAGTCGGACAGCAGCGCCACGTTGGCACCCAGTGAGCCTTTCAGGCCATTGTCCTGGGCGGCACAGGGCAGTGCCATGGCGAGAAGCGCGGTACAGGCAATTGTGCGGTGAAACATGGTCGTCCCCTGGTCTGAGGTGTCCTGATCATGATGGACCCCTGTGCCGGGGAGGTAAAGGCGATTGACGGTGAGGTCAGCCGACGCGCTGGTCCTGGTCCTGCAGCAGTGAAAGGAAATCCGTTTCACTGATGGCCTTGCTGATCAGCCAGCCCTGGATCGCGTCGCAGCCCATGTCGGCGAGCACATCGGACTGGGCCTGTTCTTCCACCCCTTCGGCCACCACGCGCATGTTGAGGCTGTGCGCCATGTCGATGATGGCCCGGGTGATGGCGGCGTCGTCCGGGTTGCTGTGCAGCTCTTCAACGAAGGAGCGATCAATCTTGAGCGTGTCCACGGGGAAGCGCTTGAGATAACTGAGCGACGAATAGCCCGTGCCAAAGTCATCCAGAGACAGCCCGATGCCACGCCGGCGCAGGCTGGAAAGAATCTCGATGTTCTTGTCCAGATCTTCCATGATCAGGCTTTCGGTAAGCTCCAGCTCAAGCAGGGACGGCGGCAGGTTGGTCAGGCCGAGCACCCGGTCCACGGTTTCCACCAGATCACCCTTGCGCAGCTGGTGGGCAGAAAGGTTTACCGATACCTTCACTTCCCGGCCCTGCTTGAGCCAGTTGGCGGCCTGGCGGCAGGAGCGTTCCAGCACCCATTCGCTGATCGCGGAAATAAGCCCGGACTCTTCCGCCAGCGGGATGAAGTCCTTGGGAAAGAGCAGCCCCATGGTGGGATGTTGCCAGCGCACCAGCGCTTCGGCGCTGTTGATACGGTTGTCGTCCAGCTCCACCTTGGGCTGGTAGTGGACAACGAATTCGTTCTTGAAGATGGCCTTGCGCAGGCTGGTTTCCAGTGCCAGCTGCTCCACCGAGGCAGCGCGAAGGTCCTGGCGGTAGAACTGGAAGTTGTTGCCGCCCATCCGTTTGGCCTGGTGCACGGCCAGGTCCGACTGGTTGATAAGGGTCTGCGCTTCCTTGCCGTGATCGGGGAACACGCTGATGCCGATACTGACGCCGAGGAGCAGCTCATGGCCGTCAATATTGAACGGCTTGCGCATGGCGCTGATGATGTCCTTGCTGAGCTTGTCGACCGAAGTTTCGTCGTCATAGCCCTCGACGATCAGGCAGAACTCGTCACCGCCGATACGGGCCAGGTTGTTGTCATCCAGATCCAGCGCCTTGAGGCGCTCGCCGGCAGCGCGAAGCAGGCGGTCACCCACCTCGTGACCGAGCGAATCGTTGATCGGCCGGAAGCGGTCAAGGTCCAGGCACATGAGGGCAACCCGTTCGCGGTTGAGCCGTGCCAGGGCCAGGGATTTGTGCAGCTTCTCCCGGAAAACAGTCCGGTTGGCCAGCCCTGTGAGGCGGTCGTAGTTGGACAGGAACTGCACCTTCTCTTCGGCTTCCTTGCGTGCCGTCAGGTCCGAGAACATGCCCACATAATGCGTCACCTGGCCGTCATCATCGTACACGGCGGACAGCTGCATCCACACCGGGTACTGCTCGCCGTTCTTGCGCCGCTCGGTCAGCTCGCCCTGCCAGAAGCCTTCGTTGCGCACCGACTCTGCCACCTCCCGGTAGAGCTCGGCATTTTCTTCACTGCTGTGACTGACTTCCATCATCAGCTTGCCGTGCACTTCTTCCTCGGTGAAACCGCTGAGGCGGGTAAAACAGTCGTTGACGGCAAGGAAGCGAAAATCGGTGTCGAAGATCAGGATCCCCTCAGAGGCGTTTTCGAACACGGTGGCTGCCAGCCGCAGCTGGTCCTCGGCTTCCTTGTCCACGGTGATGTCACGGCGCGTGCCGATCATCCGTGACGCCTTGCCTTCGCTGTTCCATTCCACCACCCGGCCTTCGTCCTCAAGCCAGCGCCAGTGGCCGTCGGCGTGGCGAATGCGGTAGACCGCGTGGTAGCGGCTGGTCTTGCCCTTGAAGTGGGCCACCATGGCGCGCTTCAGTCGCGGCCAGTCCTCCGGGCTCACCAGCGGCTCCAGGTCGGTGACGAAATTGGTGAAGCGTTCCTCGCCGTAGCCCAGCAGGCGGTCGAAGTTGGAGTGGTAGGTGTCGCCGGTTTGCAGGTTCCAGTCCCACAGGCCGATATTGGAGGCATCCAGGGCCAGCTGCAGGCGCTGGCTGGTGGCGGACAGCTCGCGGTTGGTGCCTTCCAGGGCCCGGGTCCGCTCCAGCACCATGGATTCCAGCCGGTCATTGGCGTCCTGCAGGTTCTGCTTGGCCTGCTTGCGCTCGTAGATTTCCCGGGTGAGTTTCTCGTTCAGGGTTTCGGCATCGCCGCGGGCGCGGTCCAGGTAGTCAATCAGCGCCAGGTTCTTGAACTGCAGACGCAGGGAATCCATGGTCGCGCGGTGAATCATCAGCGCTGCCACCAGCAACAGGCACAGCATCAGCCAGGCCAGGGAGCCCAGCATCAGGGCGTCGTCAGAGGGGCTGCTGGATACGCGCACGGCGATGGTGGCCTGGATGGCGATGATGTAGGCGGTGGATGCAGGCAGGTAAATGGCATAACTGGTGAACGCCACCATCCCCATCATCGCCGTCAGCGAGGCAAAGATGGCCTGCTGGGTGATCAGCTGCGGGGCAAACAGGGTCTCGGCCGGGTTGAAATGGATCGCTGCGAAGGCGAAACAGCCGCTGCCGGCGGTGGTCAGCACCAGGGCCAGCAGGCGCCACAGGCGCGAGTTGTCCATGTCCGGCGCCAGATGGCGGTACAGGGTGCCGGCGACAAAGCGCAGGAAGGCGATGCCGAATACCAGCACGGACCAGGAGATCAGGCTCAGGTGGTCCACCGGGGTGTCCCAGTACATCCACGCAATGATGGCCGCACAGACCGGCTCCATGAGGTTCATCACCGGCATGGCGCGGTAGAGGCGGCGAGTCTGCTCTCCCAGCAGGTCGCTGCGGGCCATATTGTTGTGATCAGTGTCGACAAGCACGACTTTGTTATCCTCGGCCCGAGGTTTTGGTACACCAGTTTAGCTCCCCTGCGCGGCCGAAGAAACCGTCCGCATGCGCCACGCGCTTTTGCCGCAGGCCTGCTAGAATCCCGTCCCCATGGAAGATGTCACAGAGTTACTTGATGACCTGAACCCGGCCCAGCGCGATGCGGTGGCCGCTGCTGACCGGCATTTGCTGGTGCTGGCGGGTGCCGGTTCGGGCAAGACCCGCGTCCTCGTTCACCGCATTGCTTTTCTGGTGGTCACGGAGCAGGTGAGCCCGTACGGTTTGTTAGCGGTCACTTTCACCAACAAGGCGGCGCACGAAATGCGCGGCCGCATCGAGCGGCTGCTGGATATGCCCGCCTCCGGCATGTGGGTGGGCACCTTCCACGGTATTGCCCATCGGTTACTGCGCGCCCACTACCAGGAAGCCGGCCTGCCGGAAAATTTCGAGATCCTCGACAGCGAGGACCAGCAGCGCCTGGTGCGCCGGGTGATGAAGGAACTCTCCCTGGATGAGCAGCAATGGCCGATGCGCCAGTTCCAGTGGTTCATTAATGCCATGAAGGATGAGGGACTGCGGCCTCAGCACATCGAACCGCGCGGCGACCTCACGATGCAGATCAAGCAGAGCGTCTATGCCGCCTACGAGGAGGCCTGCAGCCGCGGCGGGCTGGTGGATTTCAACGAAATGCTGCTGCGGGTGCTGGAGCTGTTCCGTGACAATGACCAGATCCGTGGCCATTACCAGCGCCGTTTCCGCCATGTGCTGGTGGACGAGTTCCAGGATACCAACGCCATCCAGTACGCCTGGATGCGCCTGCTGGCGGGCGACAGTGCCGACCTGACGGTGGTCGGCGATGACGACCAGTCCATTTACGGCTGGCGTGGCGCAAAGATCGAGAATATCCACAAGCTGGGCTCCGATTACCCGGATCTGCGCACCATTCGCCTGGAGCAGAATTACCGCTCCACTGGCACCATCCTGCAGGCGGCCAACGCCGTCATTGCCAACAACAGCGACCGGCTGGGGAAGGAATTGTGGACCGACCTGGGCGACGGGGACCCGATCAAGGTCTATGCCGCCTACAACGAGGTGGAGGAGGCGCGCTTCATCGCCACGCGTGCCCAGGCCCACCAGGACGAGGGCATGGCGCGCCGGGAAATGGCCATCCTGTACCGCTCCAACGCCCAGTCCCGGGTGCTGGAGCAGGAGTTCCTGCAGGCCGGCATTCCCTACCGGATCTATGGTGGCCAGCGCTTCTTCGAGCGCGCCGAGATCAAGAACGCGCTGGGCTACCTGCGTCTGGTCAGCAATCGGCATGCCGATGCCGCCTTCGAGCGCGTGGTCAACACCCCGACCCGGGGCATCGGTGCCAAGACCCTGGACGCGGTGCGCCAGGTGGCCCGCGAGCAGCGCAGCTCCATGTGGGCGGCCGCCAACCAGCTGGTTACCTCAGGAGCACTGCCGGCCCGTGCCAGCAGCGCCCTGGCGGCTTTCATGGACCTGGTCAATCGGCTCGAGCAGGACACCGACAGCCTGGCGCTCTGGGAGCAGGCCGAGCATGTCATACAGGCCTCCGGGCTGCTGGAATTCCACCGCAAGGAGAAGGGCGAGAAAGGCCAGCAGCGTGAGGAGAACCTGCGCGAATTGATCACCGCCACGCGCCAGTTTGATGAAGATGACCTGGAGGAAGACGTGGATGTGCTCACCGCATTCCTTGACCATGCGGCGCTTGAGGCGGGCGAAGGGCAGGCGGGGGAGCATGATGATGCAGTGCAGATGATGACCCTGCACTCGGCCAAGGGGCTGGAGTTCCCGGTGGTGTTCATCGCCGGCGTGGAGGAAGGCCTGTTCCCGCACCAGATGTCATCGGATGACCCGGACCGGCTCGCCGAGGAGCGGCGCCTGTGCTACGTGGGCGTGACCCGGGCCATGCGCCAGCTGTACATGACCCATGCGGAGGCACGTCGCCTGTACGGATCGGAAACCTACAATGCGCCCTCGCGGTTTCTGCGCGAGATTCCCGCCGAATTGGTGGAAGAGGTGCGCGCGCGCGGCAGTTTCAGCCGTCCGGCGGCGCCGTCGTCACGCAGCGCCGGGGTGGTGCAGCAGGAAGCAGACGGCCTGACCCTGGGCATGCGGGTGATGCATCCGAAATTTGGTGAGGGCACCATTATCCAGTGCGAAGGCAATGGTGCCGGTGCCCGCCTGCAGATCAATTTTGACGACGCTGGCAGCAAGTGGCTGGTGAGCCAGTTTGCCAAGCTTGAGGCGATCTAGCCTCGCTGGGTGACCCGGCCCGGCCGGGCCGGAAAACAACAAGGAGCGACACATGGATCGCAGGAAGTTCATTTCCACGCTGGGACTGGGTGCCGCCACGGCGGCACTGGCGGGGTGTGGCCAGCAGGACTGTGCCGATACCGGGGTCAGTGCCGGCGGCAAGACCTACACCTGGAAGCTGGTGACCACCTGGCCGAAGAATTATCCCGGCCTTGGTACCACGCCGGAGCGCTTTGCCGAGCTGGTGGAGAAGATGTCCGCGGGCCGCATTCGCATCAAGGTCTACGGTGCCGGTGAAATCGTGCCGGCGTTTGAGGTATTTGATGCGGTCAGCCAGGGCAGTGCCCAGATGGGCCACGGCGCGGCCTACTACTGGAAGGGCAAGCATCCGGCGACGCCGTTTTTCACCGCCGTGCCGTTCGGCCTGACGGCACAGGAAATGAACGGCTGGCTGCACCATGGGGGTGGCCAGGCGTTGTATGACGAGCTTTACCAGCAGTTCAACCTGAAGCCGTTCGCCGGGGGCTCCACCGGCGTGCAGATGGCCGGCTGGTTCAACCGCGAGATCAACACGCTTGAGGATCTCAAGGGCCTGAAGATGCGTATCCCGGGGCTTGGTGGCGAAGTGCTGGAGCGCCTTGGCGGCACGCCGGTTCAGCTGCCTGGCGGCGAGCTGTTCACGGCACTGCAGACCGGCACCATTGATGCCACCGAGTGGGTCGGGCCCTACAACGACCTGACCTTCGGTTTCCACAAGATCGCCAGGTACTACTACTACCCGGGCTGGCATGAGCCGGGTGCCATGCTCGAGTTCATCATCAACCGCGAGGTGTGGGAATCGCTGCCGGAGGACCTGCAGGCCATTGTCAGTGCTGCCGCCCGGGCCATGAACCAGGACATGCTGGATGAGTACACGGCGCGCAACAACGCCGCCCTCAAGCAACTGGTGAACGAGCACAACGTGCAGCTGCGCCAGCTGCCGGAGCCGGTGATGCGGGCACTGAAGCAAGCCAGCGATGATGTGGTCAGTGAGCTGGTGGCCGGCAATGAACAGGCACGCCGGGTGTATGAGTCGTACAAGGCGTTCGAGAAGGATGTGGTGGCCTACCACCGTATTTCCGAGCAGGCCTACCTGAACCTGCGCACCAGCGTAATGGACTAGCGACTGCGTTGCTGTCGGCGTGCTGCCGGGGACTGCGGCGGCCACCAAAGCTCCGCGTCATCCAGTGGCGTGGCATCCGGAAGCAGCGGATTTTCCAGGCGCAGTACGCGCCGGCCGAGGATGTTGGCCTTGCTGAAGGCGGCGGCATTGATCGGGTGGCTGCGGAACAGTTCATCGAAGCTGCCGTCGGCCAGGGCCCGGCGCAGGCCGGTCTCCAGCCGCTGTGCCAGCTTCTCGTTATCCGGGGCGACGAAAAAGTAGTTGGCTGCCGGGTAATACAGCAGAAGCGTCGGCTCCACGGCCAGCCCCATGTCCGGGCGCGCGGCCACTTCGTTAAAGGGTTCGTTGAGGGCCCGGGGGAGGAAGTCGAAACGCCCCTGGCGCAACATCGTGAACAGGCTGTCGTAGTCGGTGCTGGTCTGCACGCGAATGCCATTGTGGCGAAGAATGTCGGTATCAGGCCAGTCGTGGCCCTGGCCCGCCTGCAGTGAGCGCAACTGTGCCAGTGAGTGCACATCGGCAAACCAGGCCAGGTCGTTTTCCCGCACCAGCAGTAGGCGGTAGCCCATCAATCCCTTCAGCAGCGGAATGCGCACCGGGCGCAGTTGCTCCTCCCGGGCCTTCGAGGTCATGGTCCAGAGCACGTCGATGGTGTTACCCGCATGCAGTTCGGCCACGGCCCTGCGCTGTGACAGCGTCTGGTCAGCGGGCACCAGGCGGGCTTCGCCGTAATCGCTGGCGGTTTTTTCCAGCGCCAGCGAAAGCAGGGACAGGAAATATTCGTTACGGGTGTCACCCGGTGCCTCGGCGGGCGGGTGCCGGAGCACGGTCTGTGCCTGCACGGACGCCAGTGGCAACAGGAGCAGCAATAGCGCCATTACGCGTTTCATGGTCATCCCTGATGGTCGCTTTCCTTTTCCCAGCGTACCACCAGAAACGGCCAGTGACGTGAAATCCGTGGCGCCGCGTCAGTCCCGGGGTACCGGCCGCGTGCGCCCGGTCTGGTCGATGGCGACGAAGGTGAACTGCCCCTCGGTGACCTTGGACTGGTGGTTGGTGTGGTCACCGATCCAGACCTCCACCAGTATCTGCATGGACGTGCGGCCCACATCGCCCAGCTTGCTGTAGCAGCTGACCACCGACCCCACCGGCACCGGACGGAGGAACGCCATGGAATCAATGGCCACGGTGGCTACCCGGCCCCGCGCCACACGCCGGGCCATGACGGCGCCGGCCAGGTCCATCTGTGAAACCAGCCAGCCACCAAAGATGTCGCCGTTCCAGTTGGCATCGGCCGGCATGGCGATGGTCTGCAGCGCCAGTTCACCTTCCGGTGCCGGGGTGATGTCGTCGTCTTCCATGTTCGCTTCCTTCTTGCAGGATCAGTCAGTGCCGTAGATCTGGGCGGGCAGCCAGGTTGCCATTTCAGGCACGGCGGCAAGCAACAGCAGCATGCCCACCTGGATGGCAATGAATGGCGCCACGCCACGATAGATGTCGCTGGTGGCCACGCTTTCCGGCGCCACACCGCGCAGGTAGAACAGGGCGAACCCGAACGGCGGCGTCAGGAAAGATGTCTGCAGGTTAACGGCGATCATGACGCCAAGCCAGACCGGGTCCAGGCCCATGGCCAGCAGCACCGGCCCGACAATGGGCACCACCACAAAGGTGATCTCGATGAAATCGAGAATAAAGCCGAGCAGGAATATCACCAGCATCACCACCAGGGTGGCCGTGACCACACCGCCGGGCAGCTGTTCGAACAGGTGCTGCACCGTTTCGTCGCCGCCGAAACCGCGGAATACCAGGGAGAACAGGCTGGCACCGATCAGGATCATGAACACCATGGCAGTTACCCGGGTGGTGCCGCGCATGACCTCGCGCAGGCGTGACAGGTCCAGCTGGCGGTTGGCCAGTGCCAGCAGCAGGGCGCCGAACGCACCGACACCGGCGGCCTCCGTGGGGGTGGCTTCGCCGGTCAGAATCGAGCCGAGCACCACCACGATCAGCAGCAGCGGCGGCGCCAGGCTGGTGAGCAGTTCACGCAGCAGGCCCCTGTCCGCACTGCCCAGGGCCTCGGCACTCGCCGCCGGGGCCTTGTCGGGGCGGAACAGGCTGTAGCCGAACACGAACAGGATGTAGAGCAGCACCAGCACCAGGCCCGGGATCAGTGCGCCGACAAACAGGTCCCCCACCGACACTGTCTTGGTGGACCACACGCCCATGTCCAGCTGGGCCTGCTGGTAGGCGCTGGAAATGACATCGCCGAGCAGCACCAGGGCAATGGAGGGCGGAATGATCTGGCCCAGCGTACCGGTGGCGCAGATCAGCCCGGATGATAACGGTGCGCTGTAGCCGAGCTTGAGCATGGTCGGCAGGGACAGCAGGCCCATGGTTACCACTGTGGCGCCAACAATGCCGGTGCTGGCGGCGAGCAGGGCGCCAACCACGACGATGGCGATGCCCAGGCCGCCGGGCACAGGACCGAACAGCCGCGCCATGGTGGCGAGCAGGTTTTCCGCCAGGCGCGATTTCTCCAGCATGATGCCCATGAACACGAACAGCGGCACCGCCATCAGGGTCTGGTTGGTGACGATGCCGAACAGGCGGTTGGGCAGGAAGGTCAGGTCGGACGGGTCGAACTGGCCGCTGATCATGCCGGCAAAGGCAAACAGCAGGGCCGTGCCGCCCAGGGTAAAGGCCACCGGGTAGCCAGCCATCAGCACCAGGCACACCACCAGGAACATGAACAGTGGAATCAGCTCCATCCCTGGCCCTCCCCGTCGTTGGCGCGGGCCGCTGCATGGCCTTGCCAGCGCAGCCAGGCGCGCAGGCCTTCCGCCAGGGCCTGCACCAGCAGCAGTGCCGGCATGGCCAGCAGCAGCGACTTGAGCACGAACACCAGCGGCAGGCCGCCGGCGTCGGCAGAGCCTTCCAGCCGTTGCCAGCTGACCAGCACGTAATCCCAGCTCAGTACCAGCAGGGTGATGCACAGTGGCGCCAGCAGGGCCAGGGTGCCGACCAGGTCCACCAGGGCGCGACGCTCGGGTGTCATACGGCGGTAGAAGATGTCCACCCGGACATGCTCGTCCCGGGCCAGGGTGTAGCTCATGCCCAGCATGAACAGGGCGCCATGCAGGTACAGGGCGGTTTCCTGCAGGGCGATACTGCCCTGGTTGAAGCCGTAGCGCAGGCCGACAACAGTGACGGTGACCAGTACCAGCGCCAGGCTGAGCCAGGCGCTGGCATGGCCCACCCGCAGGGCCAGCTGGTCCAGGCGTTGGAGAAGCGCGTGCATGGCTGGAAAATGCCCCCGGAAACACAGAAGGCGCGAGTATAGCAGTGATGCGCCCGGCCACTCACGCCCCGGGCAACGCTATTTCAACCCATGGGGGCGATGTAATGCGACTGTCACATTGACGCACTAGGATTTGCCGTGGTTGCAAAAACGCCGGGTCCACCGGCATGAGAACGACACATTCAGAGGTTGGAATCGTTATGAAACTGAAGGTCATTTTTGCCGGTCTGGCGACCGCGCTGATGTTCAGCACTGGCCCGGCCAGCGCTGCGTCCCGTGATTACATCTCCATCGTGGGTTCTTCCACGGTGTATCCGTTTGCCACTGTTGTTGCCGAGCGTTTCGGCAAGACCAGCTCACACCCGACGCCGAAAATCGAATCCACCGGTTCCGGCGGCGGCATGAAGCTGTTCTGCGCCGGTGTCGGCACTCAGCATCCGGACATCACCAACGCGTCGCGCCGGATCAAGAAGTCCGAGTTCGAGAAGTGCCAGGCCAATGGCGTCAAGGACGTGGTCGAGATCAAGGTCGGCTATGACGGCATCGTGATTGCCAACGCCAAGAGCGCTGAGCAGATGACGCTGTCCCTGAAAGACATCTTCCTGGCCCTGGCCAAGGACGTGCCGAACCCGGACGGCTCAGAGACCCTGGTGCCGAACCCGTACAAGACCTGGAACGAGGTCAATCCGAGCCTGCCCAAGGTGAAGATCGAGGTGCTGGGCCCGCCGCCGACGTCTGGTACCCGCGATGCCTTCAACGAGCTGGCCATCGAGGGTGGTTGCAAGACCTTCCCCTGGCTCAAGGCGATGAAGTCCGAGGACAAGAGCAAGTACAAGGCGATCTGCCGCGCGGTGCGTGAAGACGGTGCGTATGTGGAAGCGGGCGAGAACGACAACCTGATCATCCAGAAGCTTGAGGCCAACACCAAGGCCGTGGGTGTGTTCGGTTACAGCTTCCTCGACCAGAACCGTGACAAGGTCCAGGGCTCGATCGTTGACGGCGTATCGCCTACCTTCGAGGCAATCTCCTCCGGCGAATACCCGGTGTCCCGCTCCCTGTACTTCTACATCAAGAAGGCCCACGTGGGCGTGATTCCGGGCATCGAGGGTTATGTGCGCGAGTTCACCTCCGAGAAGGCATTCGGCGAAGAAGGCTACCTGACCGAGAAAGGCCTGATTCCGTCCCCGAAGGCAGAGCGCAAGGCGTTCGCCAAGGCGGGCAAGGAACTGGCACCGATGACTGGCAACGAGCTGTAATAAAGCTGTCATAATTGGGCCGGATACTACCGGCCCATGCGGTACCGCTGGCCCGGTTTCACCCAGAGTAGGGGGTGGCGCCGGGCCAGTTGTTTCAAGAGCATGGTAAGTCTTTGAATTCAAAGGGCCTGGTGGCCTGCCTGCGGGGCGGACCACCAGGCTCGATTGAGGAGCGGGTGATGCAGGCAGGTAACCTGGTGTTGTTGCTGGTGGCACTGGCGGCGGTGGTCTACTACGCCGGCTGGCGCCGCTCCCATGCGGTGGCTGCCAGTGTTGGCGGGCCTCGCAACCTGCATTCGCTGCCCACGTATTACGCCACCCTGACACTGTTCTGGTGTGTCCTGCCGGCCCTGGCCCTGCTTGGCTTGTGGCTGGCGATTGATGACAGTGTCATCCGCAGCCAGGTAATGGCCAGCCTGCCGGCAGCGGCCCAGCCGGACAGCGGCGTGGATCATGCGCTGCTGCTCAACCAGATTCGCAATGTGGCGGCCGGTGCGCTGGACGCTGATGCTGCGCCGCCGCACGTGGCGGCGGCCGCGGAGCTGCTCAACCAGTTGCAGGACCGCAACCGCTGGTTCCTCACCGCCGGCTTCCTGGCGGTGGCACTGGCCGGCGGCCTGTGGGGCTGGTCGCGTATCCAGCCGCGCCTGCGCGCGCGCCAGCGGGTGGAACGCATCATGCGCGTCCTGTTCATGGCCAGCGCCACCATCGCCATCCTGACCACCATCGGCATTGTCATGTCGGTGCTGTTCGAGTCGATCCGTTTCTTCCAGAAAGTCTCACCGCTGGAATTCCTGTTCGGGCTGGAGTGGAGCCCGCAGACCGCCCTGCGCGCGGACCAGGTGGCGGCCTCCGGCTCGTTTGGTGCGGTGCCCCTGTTCGCGGGCACCTTGCTGATTTCCTTCATTGCCATGTGCGTGGCCGTGCCGGTGGGCCTGCTGTCGGCCATTTACCTGGCCGAGTATGCCCACCACCGGGTGCGTGCCTGGGCCAAGCCGGCACTGGAGATCCTCGCCGGGGTGCCCACTGTGGTCTACGGCTTCTTCGCCGCCCTGACGGTGGCGCCGGCGATTCGTGGCTTTGGTGAGAGTATCGGTTTGTCGGTGGCCTCGGAGAGCGCACTCGCTGCCGGCCTGGTGATGGGGGTGATGATCATCCCGTTCGTGTCCTCGCTGGCGGATGACGTGATCACCGCAGTGCCCCAGGCCATGCGCGATGGCTCCCTGGCGCTGGGCGCGACCAAAAGCGAAACCATCAAGAAAGTGATCTTCCCGGCAGCGCTGCCCGGCATCATGGGTGGGGTGCTGTTGGCGGTTTCCCGGGCTATCGGGGAAACCATGATTGTGGTCATGGCCGCCGGTCTGGCCGCCAATCTCACCGCCAACCCGCTGGAAGCCGTGACCACCATTACGGTGCAGATTGTCACCCTGCTGGTGGGTGACCAGGAATTCGACTCAGCCAAGACGCTGGCTGCCTTCGCCCTGGGCCTGATGCTGTTCGTGGTCACCCTTGGCCTGAATATCGTTGCCCAGCACATCGTCAGGAAATACCGGGAACAGTATGAGTAAGACGACGGAACAGGTTCGCAAGACTCTGGCCCGGCGCTACCGCGCCGAGAAACGTTTCCGTGCCATGGGCATGGCGTCGGTCCTGTTTGGCCTGATGGCGGTGGTGGTGCTGTTCACCGACATCATCGGCAAGGGCCACAGCGCATTCGTGGAGACCTACATCCAGCTGGAGATTCGCTGGGACCAGGACGAACTCTATATCGATGATCCCACCGACCCCGATGAACTGGCCTATGCCGATTACGACGCGCTGATAAAGAATGCGCTGCGTGAGCGCTTTCCGAGCGTCGAAGGTCGACTGGAGAAGCGCAACCTGTACAAGCTGGTGTCGTCCGGCGCGGGTTATACGCTGCGTGACCGGCTGGCTGAAAACCCGCAGCTGCTGGGGACCACTGAAACGCTGTGGCTGCTGGCGGACGATGATGTGGACCGGTACCTGAAACTGGGACAGGAGGCGCAGGAATCTGCGCGCTTGCCCGAGCAGGCCCGGGCCTGGGTGGATGAGCTGGTGCAGGAAGGCAGCACCGATACCCGCTGGAACGCCTCTTTCTTCACCCACGGTGACAGCCGTGAGCCGGAGCAGGCCGGTGTGTGGGGCGCGGTGGCCGGCTCCTTCTTCACCATGCTGGTGACATTGGCGTTGGCATTTCCCATTGGTGTGGCGGCGGCCATCTACCTGGAAGAGTTTGCCCCCAAGAACCGGTTTACCGATTTCATCGAGGTGAACATCAACAACCTGGCGGCGGTGCCCTCCATCATTTTCGGCCTGCTCGGCCTGGCCATCTTCATCAACCTGTTCGGCATGCCGCGTTCGGTACCGGTGGTGGGGGGCCTTGTGCTGACCCTGATGACGTTGCCCACCATCATCATTTCGGCGCGGGCATCGATCAAATCAGTGCCGCCGAGCATTCGTGAAGCGGCCCTGGGCCTGGGTGCATCGCGCATGCAGGTGGTCATGCACCACGTCCTGCCCCTGGCTCTGCCGGGCATGCTGACCGGCGCCATCATCGGCATGGCGCAGGCGCTCGGCGAAACCGCGCCGCTGCTGATGATCGGCATGGTGGCCTTTATCGTCGACATCCCGGGCGGGCCGTTGAGCCCGGCCACCGTGTTGCCGGTACAGATTTACCTGTGGGCGGACAGCCCGGAGGCGTCTTTCGTCTCGATGACATCCGCAGCCATCATGGTGCTGCTGGGATTCCTGATCATGATGAACACACTGGCCGTGGTGCTGCGCAAGCGCCTCGAGCGACGCTGGTAGGCGTCAGGGAGTGAAAATGGAAACCGCACCGAACTTCACAGATACTGGCAATGGGCCTGCCTCGATTCCGGCAGCCGGCGACAAGGGCGACAACACGATGGACGCAGACATCCGATATCCTGAAAACACCGTCGGCAAGCCGTTGGTGGATGACGCCAAGATGCGCATGCGCGACGTCAATGTGTTCTATGGTGACAAGCAGGCCATTTTCGATGTCAGCCTGGATATCGGTAACAATGAGGTAATTGCGCTGATTGGGCCGTCAGGTTGTGGCAAGTCCACCTTCCTGCGCTCACTCAATCGCATGAATGACACCATCGACATCTGTTCAGTAAAGGGCGAGCTGACCCTGGATGAGCAGAACATTTATGACCCGAAGCTGGACGTGGTGGAATTGCGCGCCCGGGTCGGCATGGTGTTCCAGAAACCGAATCCGTTCCCGAAATCGATCTATGACAACGTCGCCTATGGGCCGCGCCTTCATGGCCTGGCCAGCAAGCGTTACGAGCTCGACGAGATTGTCGAAAACAGCCTGCGCAAGGCCGGTCTCTGGGATGAAGTGAAAGATCGCCTGGACCAGCCGGGCACCGGTCTTTCCGGTGGCCAGCAGCAGCGCCTGTGCATCGCCCGCACCATTTCGGTGAGTCCGGAAGTGGTGCTGATGGATGAGCCCTGCTCGGCGCTGGACCCGATCGCCACGGCGAAGATCGAAGAGCTGATCGATGAGCTTTCCAGCCAGTACACCATCGCCATCGTCACGCACTCCATGCAGCAGGCTGCACGCGTCTCCCATCGCACGGCCTATTTTCACCTCGGCCGTCTGATAGAAGTGAATGAAACCAACAAGGTCTTCACGTCGCCGGATCATCAGCTGACAGAAGCCTATATCACCGGCCGTTTCGGTTAAGGGAAGGAGTAACTCATGGATCGCTCCCATTTTGGCCAGCACAGTTCCAGCCAGTTCAATGAGGAAATGGAATCCATTCGTTCGCACCTGATGGAAATGGGCGGGCTGGTGGAAAAGCAGGTTATTGATGCGCTGCAGGCACTGCTGCAAGCGGATTCCCAGCTCGCCGACAAGGTGCTGGAAACCGAGGACCGCGTTGATGACATGGAAAAGCTCATCGATGAGGAATGCGCCAGTGTGCTCGCCTTGCGCCAGCCCGCAGCGTCAGACCTGCGTATGGTCATCGCGGTGACCAAGTGTGTATCCGATCTCGAACGAATCGGTGATGAATCTGCCAAGATCGCGCGCATGGCAGTACAGCTGACGGAAGAAGGCGAATCACCGCGCGGTTATGTCGAGGTTCGCCATATCGGCAACCACGTGCGCCAGATGCTGCGCGATGCCCTCGATGCCTTCGCCCGCTTCGATGCCGACAAGGCGGTCGAAGTGGCGGCAGAGGACAACGAGGTGGACCTGGAGTATCGCAGTGCCATGCGTTCCCTGGTGACGTTCATGATGGAAGACCCGCGCTCCATTACCCGGGTGCTGAACATCATCTGGTCACTGCGGGCCCTGGAGCGCATCGGTGACCATTCGCGCAACATCGCCGAGCAGCTCATCTACCTGGTGAAAGGCAAGGATGTGCGCCATATCCCGGTGGCGGAGATCCAGGAACAGGTCAGCGGCAAGAGCTGACTCGACCGGAAAAGGGGCTGACTCAGCCCCTTTTTTGTTGAATATGCATGTATATATGCGAATATATGCATATATACATGACGGAGACCTCAATGACGCCGGTGCAGCTGTGCAAGTGTCTTGCCGACGACAACCGCCTGCGGCTGGTTGCACTGCTCTGGCAGCGCGGTGAGCTGTGTGTGTGCGAGCTGGTGGCATTGATGGACCAGCCGCAGCCGACGGTGTCCCGGCAGCTGGGTCAGTTGCGGGCCTGTCAGCTGGTCACAGTGCGGCGTGACGCGCGCTGGGCCTATTACCGGATCGCCAGTGACCTGCCCGATTGGGCGCAGGACGTGCTTGCGGCCTTGCTGCCGGCCTCAACGCCAGTGCCCGGCCGTGGCGGCCGGAACGTCAGCGTGTGCCGGCCATGACGGGCTGGCCCTTATTCAGGGAATGACCATGCAGTTACCCGTTCGAATCCTGTTCCTGTGTACCGGGAATTCATGCCGCTCGATCATCGCCGAGGCGCTTGCCAATCACCTGGGTGAGGGCCGGCTGATCGCCTTCAGCGCGGGAAGTTTTCCCACCGGCAAGGTGAATGAAAACGCCGTCGCCATACTGGAAAAACATGGCATCCCGTTGCCACCGCTCAAGTCCCAGTCCTGGGATGACTACGAAGGCCAGCCCGTGGATCTGGTCATCACGGTCTGCGATGCGGCCGCCGGTGAGAGTTGCCCGGTGTGGATGGGTGATGCGCTGAAGGCGCACTGGGGGGTGCCGGACCCGGCCGATGTGGAAGGCACGGATGAAGACATCGAGCGCGCCTTTGATACCACGTACATGCAGATGCATGCACGGCTGGATGCCATGCTGACGCTGCCGCTGACCACCATGAGCGAAGCGGAACTTACGGCGGCGCTGGGTGATATCCAGCACCGCTTTTCCACCACCAACTGATCAGCGCTGGAGTGTCCCCATGGGGTTTTTTGAACGCTATCTGTCCGTCTGGGTAGGCCTGTGTATTGTTGCCGGCGTGACGCTCGGCAGTGCCGTGCCCGGTGTGTTCAGGATGGTGGCGGGCTGGGAGTATGCCCACGTCAATCTCGCGGTGGCAGTGTTCATCTGGTTGATGATCTACCCGATGATGATCCAGATCGATTTTGCCGCCGTCCGAAAGGTGGGCGAGCGCCCGCGCGGATTGTTCCTGACGCTGGTGGTCAACTGGTTGGTCAAGCCGTTCACCATGGCGGCACTGGGCTGGTTGTTCTTTCGCGTGGTCTTTGCCGATCTGGTGGACCCGCAGGATGCCCAGCAATACATCGCCGGCATGATCCTGTTGGGCGTGGCGCCCTGTACCGCCATGGTGTTCGTCTGGTCGCAGCTGACCAAGGGAGACCCCAACTACACCCTGGTCCAGGTGTCGGTGAATGACGTCATCATGGTGTTTGCCTTTGCTCCCATCGCGGCATTCCTGCTCGGCGTCTCTGACATCCAGGTGCCCTGGGAAACGCTGACCCTGTCAGTGGTATTGTACGTGGTGCTGCCGCTGGTAGCGGGCGTGGTCACGCGCCACCAGCTGGAAAAGCGCGCCGGTGATGCGGCGGTGGATGAGTTTGTCCACATCATGAAGCCCTGGTCGGTGATCGGGCTGCTGGCCACCGTGGTGCTGTTGTTCGGCTTTCAGGCCAACACCATTCTCGAGTCGCCGCAGACCATCGTCATGATTGCCATTCCGCTGCTGATCCAGACCTACGGTATCTTCCTCATTGCGTACCTGGCGGCGAGGTGGTTGCGTCTGGCACACAACATTGCCGGGCCCGCCTGCCTGATCGGCACCTCGAACTTTTTTGAATTGGCCGTGGCCGTGGCGATTTCGCTGTTCGGGCTCAGCAGCGGCGCGGCCCTGGCCACCGTGGTGGGGGTGCTGGTGGAAGTGCCGGTGATGCTGTCACTGGTGGCCATCGTCAATCGCACCCGACACTGGTTCCCTGAGTAACTATTGCGCAGAGCATGGCACGAGGCAGCCCATGACAGACACATTCCCTGCACTGGATGAGAGTCACTTTCGCACCCTGGACACTGAACGCCTGGAGCCGGTCGCGCGGGGACGGCATGCGCCGAGGATTGTCCTTCTTTACGGCTCGCTGCGAGAGCGTTCCTTCAGCCGGCTGGTGGTGGAGGAATGCGCGCGCCTGTTGCAACGGCTGGGCTGTGAAACCCGTGTCTTCAATCCCTCCGGCCTGCCGTTGCCGGATGACGCGCCGGCGGATCATCCGAAGGTGTTGGAATTGCGTGAGCTGGTGACCTGGAGTGAAGGCATGGTCTGGTGTTCGCCGGAGCGCCATGGAGCCATGACCGGCATCATGAAGGCGCAGATCGACTGGATACCGCTGTCCCTGGGTGCCGTGCGGCCGACCCAGGGAAAGACGCTGGCCGTGATGCAGGTCTGCGGTGGCTCGCAGTCATTCAATGCGGTCAACCAGTTGCGTGTGCTTGGCCGCTGGATGCGCATGGTGACGATCCCCAATCAGTCGTCGGTGCCGAAAGCGTTCCTCGAGTTCGACGAGCATGATCGCATGAGGCCGTCCGGATATTACGACCGGATCGTTGACGTCATGGAAGAGCTGGTGAAGTTCACCTGGCTGGTGCGCGACCGCAGTGATTATCTCACCGACCGTTATTCCGAGCGCAAGGAAAGTGCCGAGAGCCTGATGGCAAGGGTAAATCAGCGCAGTCTTTAAGCGCTGCGCCGGCCCGGCGGGCCCAGCGCGAATTTTGTTGCCGGCCCCAACGACCTGGCAAGCGAAAGGCTCGCGGCGCACACGCCGCTCCTGCGGGTGACCCTACAGCGCCAGGGTCGCTACCCCGAGCAAAACAAACAGCGCCGCGCTGATGCGGTGCACCCATTTTTCCAGCGCCGGATGGCGCACGCGATTCCCCAGCCAGATCACCGGCGCGTTGGCCACCAGCATGCCAAGGGTGGTGCCGGCGACAACGGCAACAAATGCCTGGTCAAAACGGGCTGCCAGGGCGACCGTGGCAAGCTGGGTCTTGTCTCCGATTTCGGCAATGAAGAACAGCACCAGGCTGGCGGTGAACGGCCCCCAGCGTCGGCCATCGTCCACGTCCTCGTCCTTGTCGGGCACCAGCATCCAGAGCCCCAGGGCGATGAAGCTCGTCCCCAGCAGCAGCGTCAGCCAGTTTTCCGGTACCAGGTCGGCAAGGATAACGCCCAGCCAGGCAGACAGCCCGTGGTTGGCCAGCGTGGCGATGAGGATGCCGGCAAGGATGGGCCAGTGCACCCGGTAGCGACAGGCCAGGGCAAAGGCGAGCAGCTGGGTCTTGTCACCCACTTCGCCGAGGGCCACCAGGGAAACTGAGGTCAGGAATGCATCCATGGGATTCTCCGGGGCGGGACCTGTGCAAGAGCCACGAAACACCGACACCGGTCCCGCCCACGGGAGGTGCGATGTTTCGGGTCTCGTCAGTCCCGGGCGGGATGTGGGCGCCATGCACAAAGGCAAGTCTGTTGACGGCCACCGGCTGTGATGCCGCGACTACTCCCCCAAAACGGGCGTGAATTTACGATGTCCGGGGCCGACGTGCAAGCGCGACCCGCCGGCTTTGGGTAAACTGCCGACCCTATTCTCCGTCAGGACAGGCCCATGAGTGACGAACGCTTTCTCGATATCGAAACCACCCTGGCATTCCAGGACGACCTGGTGACGGCGCTGAACAAGCTGGTGGCGGCGCAGCAGGAACGCATTGCAGCGCTGGAAAAGCGCTGCGGCCAACTGGAAGAAGGCCTGCAGGAGATGGTGGAGGTAATGATGGCGGCCAACATCATCGACGAGAAGCCGCCGCATTACTGAGCGCGCCGGTCAGCCGGCCACGGCAGCCGGTTTGCTGACCAGTCTCTCTGGCGGGAAGTGGCAGATGAAGGTGCTGCCCTTGCCCAGTTCACTCTGAATCTCCAGCCGTCCCTGGTGACGGATCATCACGTGCTTGACGATGGCCAGGCCCAGGCCGGTGCCACCGGTTTGCAGGTGGCGGCTGTTGTCAGGCCGGTAAAAGCGTTCTGTCAGGCGCGGAATGTGGGCCGGGTCAATGCCGATGCCGTTGTCAGATACGGAAACATGGGCGCCTTTGTCGTCCTGCCAGAAACGGATCCTGATATCGCCATCCCTGGGCGTGTACTTCACCGCATTGGTGATCAGGTTGCCAAACGCGCTTTCAAGCTCTGCCGGGTTGCCAAGCACGCGGGCATGTTCAGGCACATCCACCGTCACGCGGTGCCCTTTGTCGCTGCTTAGCGCCAGTGCGTCCTCGCGCATGCGATTGAGCATGCCGTAGACCAGCACCGCCTGCTGGGCGCGGTCGGCTTCCGTATTCTCCAGGCGCGAAAGCAGCAGCAGGTCGTGCACCAGGGCTTCCATGCGGCTGGACTGCTGGTTCATCTGTGACAGCGCGCGGCGCAAGCGCGTCTGTTCCTCCGGCACCGATCCCAGCAGGGTCTCCAGGTAGCCCTTGAGAACCGTCAGGGGGGTTTTCAGTTCATGGCTGACGTTGGCGACAAAATCCTTGCGCATCTGTTCCAGGTGGTGGAGACGGGTGACGTCACGCAACAGGATCAGCCGGTCGCCGGGGCCAAATTCGGTAACCCGGAACTGAAGAACGCGGTTTTCGTTGTTGGGTACGGTCAGTTCCAGTGGATCACGGAACTTGCCCCTGTTGAGGTAGCTGAACAGGGCCGGGTCGCGCACCAGGTTGGTGAGCACCTGGTCGTTGTCCTGGGGTTGGCGCAGGCCGAGAAAGAAACCGGCCGCCTGATTGAAGTACTCCAGCCGCCCGGTACGGTCGATCAGCAGGACACCGTCTTCCAGTGCGTTGACCGATTGTTGCGCGCGGACAATGACAGCGTTGAGCTCATTCTGGGCCCGCTTTTCCTTGCGGAACAGGTGCTCAAGTCGCGTGTAGAGGTCACCCCACAGGCCGACGCTGTCCGGCGGCTCGGTGTGTTCTTCGCTGGTCAGCCAGCGATAGAGGATGAACAGCTGTTGGGTGGACCAGGCCAGATAGCCAGCCAATCCGATGATCAGCGGCCAGAGGGAGTTGACGGCAATGGCTGCGGTGGCCGCTGCGGCGGTCACCAGCAGTATCCGGTTCACTTCTCGCGCCAGGCTGGCTTTCATGGCTGTGGCCTCCGCCTATTCCCGCCGCAGTATAGTCCAGTCAATGGTGCCATGGGCAAGGCCCGTGCCGCCAAGGCAGAGTCAGGATGCGCGCGCCGTCTTGATGCTGAATCGGTAGCCGGTGCCACGCACGGTCTGGATAAACCGGTCGTAGCCGTAGGGTTCCAGTGCCTTGCGCAGCCGGCGTATGTGCACATCGATGGTGCGGTCTTCCACATACACGTTGGCGCCCCAGACCTGGTCCAGTAGCTGCGTACGTGAGTAGGCGCGCTCGGGATGGCCCATGAAGAACGCCAGCAGGCGGTACTCGGTGGGCCCCATGTCAATCGGATCCTCGTCGGCACTGACACGCTGGCTCACCGGGTCCAGCTCGAGGCCTTCCACCTTGATGGCCTTGTCGGCATTTGTTGCGGCGCTGCGGCGCAGCACGGCACGGATGCGGCTGACCAGTTCCCGGGTGGAAAACGGTTTGGTGATGTAGTCGTCCGCGCCCACGTCCAGGCCCTGGATCTTGTTGTCCTCTTCGCTCTTGGCGGTGAGCATGATGATCGGCACTTCCGCAGTGCTTTCTTCGCGCTTGAGCCGGCGCGCCAGCTCGATCCCGCTTACCGACGGCAACATCCAGTCGAGCAGTACCAGGTCCGGGCGGCGATCGACAATGATCTCGTGCCCCTGCTGGGCGTTATCTGCTTCCAGGACGTCGAAGTCGGCCATTTCCAGGGCCACGGCCACCATTTCACGGATGGCCGGCTCATCGTCGACTACCAAAATACTGTTCTTGGCCATTTTGCGTTTTTTCTCGCTATTCATTGGCCACCTATTTGATGACTTGTATGTGACAAGCTTATGACATTTCGGCCATGAAAATTATGCATCAGCAATGTGCGACTGGAAGCTTATGCCTATCGGGCCGTCTTGATACGGGCAGGCGGAGCGCGGGCCCGGGAGGCCGGTGGGGTCTCAGGCCAGCAGGTACTGCAGCAACAGGCCGGCGAAAATCACCAGTCCCACCCACTGGTTGTTGAGGAAGGCGCGGAAGCAGGCGGCGGGCTGGCGCTCACGAATCAGCCAGTGCTGCCAGCCGAACAGGGCGGCAGCGAGCGCCAGCCCGGTGTACCAGGGCCAGCCGAACTGCAGCTGCTGGCCGAGCAGGTAGAGGGCAAACAGGGCCATGCCCTGGAGCAGGCCGATAATCGGGCGGTCGGCCTCGCCAAACAGGATGGCGGTGCTCTTGATGCCGATCTTCAGGTCATCTTCCTTGTCGCAGAGCGCGTATTCCGTGTCGTAGGCCACGGTCCAGAGCAGGTTGGCGGTGTAGATCAGCCAGGCGTACACCGGCACGCTGTTGGTCTCGGCGGCGAACGCCATGGGCACGGCCCAGGAAAAAGCGGCACCGAGGAACAGCTGCGGCAGGTAGGTAAACCGCTTCATGAACGGGTAGAGCACGGCCAGGGCCAGCCCGCCGACGCTGAGGTAGAGGGTGAAGCGGTTCAGGAACAGCACCAGCACGAAGGCAATGCTCACCAGCACCGCAAACAGCAGCAGGGCGTCGCGGCCGCGCAGGGCGCCGGTGGCCAGTGGCCGTGCCCGGGTACGGCTGACATGGCCGTCGAAGTTGCGGTCGGCATAGTCGTTGATGACGCAGCCGGCGGCGCGCATGACGATGACGCCGAGGGTGAATACCACCACGGTTTTCACCGACGGGGATCCCTCTCCGGCCATCCACACCGCCCACAGGGTGGGCCACAGCAGCAGCAGGGTGCCGATGGGGCGGTCCAGACGCATCAGCTGGATCCAGGGCCAGGCTTTCGGGTAACGCTTGTGGATGACTTCAAACATCGGCATTTCGCTCCGGGGACGGGACTAGTCTACGGCCTGCGCCGCCATCGTCCACAGCGATGGCAGGAAAACTTCCGCCACCAGCAGCGCCTTGCCGCGTTTGCGAAAGCGGGACTGGCGCCCCCAGGCGGCGCCGGTGCGTCCGGCCCCGGGCAGCCGGCTGTCCGGCACGCGGGCATACCAGACCGCCTCACGGCGGGCGCTGGGCGCCTTGAACAGTTCCGCGCCGAGGGAGCGCCGGGCCATGTGCCCGAGCACCCGGTTGGCCCCGCTGAGGCTGTCCAGGGGCAGGACGCTGCGGGCATACACCACGGTCTGGCCATCCAGCGACAGCAGCACTTCCCGCACCAGTGCGTGCTGACGCGGCGGCATGGCCAGCAACGCCGCTTCGCTGGCGCTGGGGCGCTCCACCGCCTGGTGGACCGGGTTGACCCGGAACCGGCCAAGCCGCTGCAGGCGGCGGGTGAGTGAGCCCGTATCCGCCAGCCAGGGGCGTATATGGGCCGGCGGCGCACACAGCGCCGGCAGGCGCCAGCGCAGTTGCCGGTCCAGGAACGGGCGGGGCTGGAATGTGGGTGCGGTGTCTGCCACGGGCTCTCCTGCTGGTGCGCGGGACTATCCAACAGCGCCCGGGGCAATGCAACCGCTGGCCGGGGCTGTCGCCGGCTGAATAGTGCGGCCGGACCCTGCCGTCATTGATTTTTCACTGGCTGATGGCTAGGTTATGCGCCTTTACTGCGCCGTCGGCACCGGCCCGGTGGCCAGTGCGTCACGCCGGGCCCCGCGATGGGGCCAGTCCGGCACGTCCGTGAAGGATATCTGCCGCCATGTGCCAGCAACGGGTTCCAGGGACGAACCAATCGGCACCCTGATATGTAGAGAGGTATGGCATGCGTAAGTGGGAATGTGTGGTCTGTGGCTTTATCTATGACGAAGCCGAGGGTCTTCCCGAAGAAGGGATCGAGCCGGGTACTTCCTGGGACGATGTGCCCGATGACTGGGTTTGCCCGGATTGCGGTGTGGGCAAGGAAGATTTCGAGATGGTGGAAATCTGAGGCAGGCCTCACCACTTTTTCGGTAACGCCCGGCCAGCGCCGGGCGTGCACCTGACTCTCCCGCGTCCCGATCCCGGGATGCACAGAAACGCAGAGGGCGTTGTCCATGGATCCAATCGTCATCATCGGTACCGGTCTGGCCGGCTTCAATGTGCTCAAGGAGCTGCGCAAGCTCGACAAGGAAACACCGGTGGTGATGCTCACCGCCGACGACGGCCGCAATTATTCCAAGCCGATGCTGTCCACCGGTTTTACCAAGGAGAAAGGCGCGGACGACCTGGCGCTGGCAACCCCCGAGAAAACCGCGGAAGCATTTGATGCCCAGGTACGCACCGGTGTTTCCGTCACCGCCATCGATGCGGACGCCCATACCGTCAGCCTGGGCGATGAAACCCTGGCCTACAGCAAACTGGTGATCGGCACCGGTGCGGATGTGTTTCGTCCGCCGCTGGAGGGTGATGGCCAGGGGCTGGTGTTCTCCGTCAACGACCTGATGGACTACGGCGTGTTCCGCGAGGCGCTGGCGGGGCGCAAGAAGGTGCTCGTCATCGGCGGCGGACTGATTGGCTGCGAGTTTGCCAACGACCTGTCCAATGGCGGCTTCCAGGTGGACCTGGTGGAGCCCATGGGGCGCTGTCTGCCGACACTGCTGCCGGAGCCGGCCTCGCAGGCTGTTGGTGAGGGTCTGGCGGAGCTGGGTGTGACGTTCCATTTCGGCCCGGTGGTCAAGGCGGTGAACAGGAAAGGTGACGGTGTTGTGGCCGACCTTTCTGATGGCACCCAGGTAGAGGCAGATATCGTCCTCTCTGCGGTGGGTCTGCGCCCGCGCGTGCAGCTTGCCCAGGAAGCCGGCCTGAAGGTCAATCGCGGCATTGTCGTGGACCGTCACCTGCAAAGTAGCGCGGCAGACATCTATGCCCTGGGCGATTGTGCAGAAGTGGAAGGCTATGTGCTGCCCTATGTATTGCCGCTGATGAGTTCAGCGCGGGCGCTGGCGAAGACCCTGGCGGGTGAGCCTACGGAAGTGACATACGGCGTCATGCCCGTCACTATCAAGACGCCGGCCTGCCCGGTGGTGGTCTGCCCGCCGCCGCACGGCAGTGAGGGTGACTGGGACTGCGAGGTTGATGGTCGCAACGTGCGGGCGCTTTTCAAGGATGAGACAGGCAACGCCCTCGGGTATGCGCTTACCGGTGATGCGGTGAGCGAAAAGATGAAACTGAACAAGGAAATGCCGGCACTGTTGCCCTGACGGGTGGCCGGCACCAATAGGTCGCGGGAGGCGAACATGAAATTCTGGTTGATGCTGTTGGTTCTGGGCTGGCGCCTGCGCTGGCTGGCGTGGCGCAATGCCGACTTTCGCCAGGCCATTGCCGGCAAGGACATGGTCATGCAGTGGCGCACCCAGGCCGGTCATCCGAGCCGCTGGTTCCAGTTCAGCAATGAACGCGTGGTAGCGCGGGGCGGGCTGCACCCGAAGGCGGATGTGGCACTGAATTTCCAGGACGCGGGTTACGCCGCCGCCACCCTGATCGAAGCCGGCAAGAACCAGATGGTGTTCATGCAGGGCATGCAGGAAGGCAAGATCAAGATCGAGGGCAATGCCGGCGAGCTGATGTGGTTCATGACCCTGATGAAATACATCATGCCGAAGAAGAAAAAGAAGGCCTGAGCACACCCTGCAACCCGGATCACGGAAATACCGCCCTTGTGGCGGTATTTTTTTGTTTCCAGAACCGGTTGGTCGCGATCATTCGTCGGTTTAAGCCTGATAACCGAGTGTATCGCCCTGGCTCGCCTGTCAGGCTGAGCGGTGTGAATGACTGGCTCAAGCAGGAGGGATCCATGCGTTTCATAGTGCCGATATTTTTTGCTGTGCTCATGGCTGGCTGTGGTGGTGACAGCTCCACAACCGTGCTGCCCGAGGGAGACAGCAACACAGAGAGCAGTTGGGATGAGATGAACTGGGATGAGGGAGAATGGCAATGAACATCCGTTTGCGTTTGCCGCGTCTTGTTATTTCACTGGCCGCACTTCTGTACATGGGTCCCGGCATGGCCAGCGAGTTATCCGTGCCCAATGCATTCACCGCGGGCACGCCGGCTGTCGCCGCCGAGGTTAATGAGAACTTTGACGCAGCTGCCAGCGCCGTCAATGACAACCATGACCGTTTGCAGACGCTTGAGGCGCTGCACGGCGATGTCACGGTGATCGAAAACATCAGCTGGGATCATAACCAGCCATTACCGTATTTCGCGTTCTACAACACCGGCCTCGCGTTCTGGTTCAGCCGGCCCGTGAGTACCAGCGCCTTGCTGGTGGATGCCGCCGACAATCTCACCGTCGAACTCCTGCAGTTGCAGTCAGACGGCAGTTGGGAACGTTTCACCACGGGCGTCAACCTGTACGCGTTGTCAGCGGTCGATCTCAGTGCGGGCAGTATTACCGACGTGACGGTCGATTTCAGTGATCCTGCGCTGGCCCAGGGGTTTCTTTTGCTTCCTCCCAATCTGCCGCCGTCCGGTACCTACCGGGTGGTGATCCGCACAGGCTTCCTTGCGGACGAGAATGGCCGTGCGGTTGATGGTGATTTCCTGTTGGGGCAGACCCCTACAGGTGATGGATTGCCCGGTGGCACGTTCGAAAGCTGGTTTACGGTGCCCGCGCCTTGAACCTGAAGCGTTCGCCGACGCAACTGTTCGCGTGGCATGCCGTGTTCATTGCCGTGCTGGTGTGGTCAGGGATCAAGCCGCATGACGGCGCCACCTGGTTGCTGGAGGTGCTGCCGGCCATGCTGGCATGGCTGGTCCTGGTGGTGACCTTTTCCCGCTTTCCCCTGACCACACTGGTGTACGTGCTGATTCTGGCGCATGCCATCGTCCTGATGGTGGGTGGCCATTACACCTATGCCGAGGTGCCGCTTTTCGATGCCCTGAAGCCGGTGTTCGGCTGGGAGCGCAACAACTACGACAAGCTGGGTCACTTCATGCAGGGATTTGTGCCGGCGCTGGTGGCGCGCGAGATCCTGTTGCGCAAGGCGGTGTTCAACAGTCGGGCCTGGTGCAACTTCTTCATCGTCTGTTTCTGTCTGGCGTTCAGTGCGTTCTACGAGCTGATCGAGTGGTGGGTGGCGTTGCTGTCAGATGACGCGGCCGAATCCTTCCTCGGCACCCAGGGGTACGTTTGGGATACCCAGTCCGACATGGCCTTTGCCTTGTGCGGGGCCATACTGGCGTTGCTGTTGCTGTCGCGCTGGCATGACCGGCAGCTGCAGGCGCTGGCTCGCCATGTGTCGGAATAATCCCTGTCCGGCGGTGTAACGCCCTATACTGGGATGACTCGCGTAGCCTGTTCTCTCCTTTTTGCTGCCGCGCTTATTCGAAACGGGTAGTACTGATGGCTTCTTTTCGCGTGCGCTTCCAGACCCTGGAATTTGGTGATACAGACATCCATGTGCGCACACTGCGGGACAACCAGCAGTTTGCCGATGATGAGGGTGCGGCAGAAGCGCTGGGCATTTCTTCGGCCAGCTGGCCGCTGTTCGGCATCATCTGGCCGGCTGGCCGTGTGCTGGCGCACCTGATGCACGACTTTGATATTGCCGGCAAGCGCATCCTCGAAGTGGGCTGTGGCATTGGCCTGGCCAGCCTGGTGCTGAATGCCCGCCAGGCTGACATCACCGCCACGGACTACCATCCGGAGGCTGGCGAGTTCCTGCGCCAGAACACCCGCCTCAACAATGGCGCCGACATTCCCTTCGTGCGCACCGGCTGGGCCGACGAGGCCACGGACCTGGGCCTGTTCGACGTGATCATTGGCAGTGACCTGCTGTATGAGCGCGAGCAGGTGGCCATGCTTTCCGCGTTTGTGGACCAGCATGCGGCGCCGCAATGCGAAGTGATCCTCATTGACCCCGGGCGCGGCCATCACGCGCCATTCAGCAAGGCGATGACGGAACGGGGTTATCAGCATACCCAGAGCCGCCCTGTGGATACGGAGCTGTACCTGGACAAGGCCTTCAAGGGGCAGGTACTGCGCTATCAGCGTTAACTTCCCCCGGGGACTGGCAGACCGGTGCGTCCCGGCAACATAATGGCAGCCGTATTGATCACAGGGGGAAGAACATGGACCGCAAATATCTGCTCAGCGCACTGGGATACGGGCTGCTGGGCCTGCTGTTCGGTATCTACATGGCGCACAGCCATGACTATGTGCAGCACGTCACCCACGCCCACATCATGCTGCTGGGTTTTGTCGTGTCGTTTGTCTATGCGGTGTGCCACAAGCTCTGGCTGGTGACACCGGATTCACTGGCAGCAACGCAGTACTGGTTGCACCAGCTGGGCACCCTGGCGGTGCTGGTGTCCATGTTCCTGTACTACGGTGGCTACATGGGCATGGAGATGCTGGCCCCGGTGCTGGCACTGGCGTCGCTTGCCGTGGTGCTGGCCCTGGTGATGATCAAGGTCATGGTCATTCGCGCCACGCGAAAGGCCTGATCAGCGCTGGCGGACAGCCAGGGTAATAACGAACAGGCTGGCTGCCGCCACCACAATGCTCGGTCCCACCGGTGTGTTGCCGAACCAGCTGACGAGGATGCCGCCGAGCACGGCTACCACACCGAACAGTGACGCGATCACCGCCATCTGCTCGGGTGTGTTGGCCAGCCGCCGGGCGCTGGCGGCGGGGATCACCAGCAGCGAGCTGATCAGCAGGACACCGACAATGCGGATGGCGCCGGCGATCAGCAGCGCCAGCATCAGCATCAGCAGCACCCGCATAAGAATCACCCGGGTGCCTTCCACCCGGGCCAGGTCCTCATCCACGGTGACGCTCAGCAGCGGCCGCCAGCACACCAGCAGGCCGGCCAGGATCACGGCAGCACCGCCCCACAATGCCCAGACATCGGTTTCATTCACCGCCAGCAGGTCGCCGAACAGGAACGCGAACAGGTCAATGCGCAGGTCCGGCATCAGCGATACCGCGATGATGCCCAGGGCCAGCGTGGTGTGGGCAACGATGCCAAGCAGGGTGTCGCTGGCCAGGTGACGCTGGTGTTGCAGGGCCACCAGCGCCAGCGACAGGGCCAGGCAGACCAGTACCACCGACAGGTAGAGCCCGGTGCCGGCGGCAAGCCCGAACGCCGCGCCCAGCAGCGCGCCATGGGCGAGGGTGTCGCCAAAGAATGCCATCCGGCGCCAGACAACAAAGGCGCCCATGGGGCCTGCCACCACGGCCACCGCCAGGCCCGCCATGACTGGAAGAAACAGCAGCTCAGTCATGGTGGTGGTGCTCGCAGGCATGCACGTCGCCGTGCAGGTCATGGTCGTGATCATGATCGTGGGTGTACACGGCGAGGTTCTCCGCCGGCACATGCTGGCCGGCAAACAGGGCGCGGAAAGCCGGATCGCGGGACACCGCTTCCGGTGTGCCCGAGCAGCAGACATGCTGCTGCAGGCAGACCACCTCGTCGGTGGCGGCCATGACCATGTGCAGGTCATGGCTGATCAGCAGGATGGCGCAGCCCAGTTCTTCCCGCACTTCGGCAAGCAAGCCGTAGAGTGCATTCTGCCCGGCCACGTCAACGCCCTGGGCCGGTTCATCCAGCACCAGCAGGTCAGGTTTGCGCAGCAGTGCGCGGGCCAGCAGCACGCGTTGCCATTCGCCCCCGGACAGCCGTTGCACCGCCCGTGAGCGCAGCGCCGCCACCCCGGTGCGCGCCAGTGCCTCGCGCCGGTCGCGGGTGCGGCAGTTGGCAGCCAGCGACAGGAACCGGTCCACGGTCAGCGGGAAACTGTCATCAATGCGGATGTGCTGGGGCATGTAGCCGATGCGCAGGCGGGGCTGGCGCACCACCTGGCCGCTGTCCGGCTGTACCAGGCCGAGCACCACCCGGGCGAGGGTGGTCTTGCCGGCACCATTGGGGCCAATCAGGGTGACGATGCGGCCGCGCTGCAGACACAGGTCCACTGATTCCAGCACCGGTTGTCCACCCAGCGCCAGGCTCACCTGGTTCAGTGTCAGCAAAGCATTGGCCATGCGTGTCGCCCCCCTTGATGCCGGCAATGATAAACTACCGGCCCGCCCAACATCAGGGGATATGCGTGCGAACACTGTTTTTTTGCCTGTTGCTGGTTTCTCCACTGCTGTCGGCGAAGCCGTTGCTGGTGGCCAGCATCGAACCGCTGTCACTGGCACTGCGCGAGATCTACGGCGATGCGGTGACGGTGGAGACCCTGATGCTGCCGCAGCAGACGCCGCACCAGGCGGCGTTTACCCCGGGCCAGGCGCGCCAGGTACAGCAGGCCGACCTGCTGGTGTGGCTGGGGCCGGCATCCGAGCCGGCGCTGGCGGGGCTGGTATCGCGTCGGCGGGGCGCCCGGCTGGCGCTGGAGCAGGTGGACGGCATTGTCAGGCTGGCCGCCAGTGGTGAGGACACGCATGCGGGGCATGGGCATGATGCGCTGGCAGATGATCCGCACCTGTGGCTTTCGCCGCCCAACATGGTGCGCCTGGCGGATGCCCTGATGCAGGTGTCACCCGCAGCGCCGCAGTCGCACCGCGACGACTTCGTCGCCACCCTGGAAACGACAGCAACGAGTATTGAAGAGCGTCTGGCCGGCTTTCATGACGTGCCCTGGCTCAGTGCCCATGACCCGTGGCGTTATTTTCACCAGCATTTCGGCTTGCGGCAGCCGGCGATAATCAGCCCGGGTGCCAGCTCGGGCGCCAGTGCCCGTCGTTTTGCCCGACTGGCTGAGACGATGGCAGCGCAGCAGGTGCATTGCGCCATTGCCGAACCGGAGGCCGGGCGGGCGCTGATGGAACGCCTGTGTCGCGCGCCGGACTGCCATATCGAAGCGCTGGATCCACTGGCCCGAGACGGACACTACCGCAGCTATACGCAGTTCCTGGCACGGTTGGGAGAGGGGTTCGCCCGCTGCCTGGACAGCAGCCGGCCGCGCTGATCAGAGGCGCTGCACCGGGGAGCCCGGCGTGGCGGGGATGTCCGGGCGCCGCAAGGGTTGTTCCGGCGGCAGTTGCGGGGCAGCACTGGGATTGTTCTGGAACCGCTCGCGAAAGCGCAGATCGGTTTCGGTGTAGCGTTCCTTGTCATTCAGCCCTTCCAGGCCACGGATCTCGGCATTGTCCACCACGCCGGGCGCTTCCAGGTAGAGCCCTTCCATCTCTTCGCTGTCCATCACGGGCGCCGAAAAACGCTCCGCCATGGCGCCGGTGTCGTCTTCCTGCACACGTGCGGAATCGGGCAGCGTTTCTCCGGCATGGAGGGGCGCGACCAGCAGGCAGGCGAGCAGGGCAATGGTTCGTTTCATGCTTTGATCATACGCCTGTGGCGGTTGCCGACAAACCCCGCTGATCAGTGCCGCCCGGCGTCCCGTCCGTGGCCGTTTCCCGGGCAGCGCACGGCCATGCGGCCAGTTGTGACCCGGAGTGAATCCGGTATGCTGGCAACCTCTTCAGGGGTTGATGCAGGTTGCAGCAGGTGACAGACGGTCTGCCAAAACTGGCGCTGGCGCACTTCGGTGGTGCCTGGTTGCTGCGCCGGGACGGGCGCGAGGATGAGTACCGTCATCCCGCCCGCCTGCTGGATGAAACCCTGGAACGTGGTTTCAATGCCATCGCCGTGGACGCCTTCCCGCACCTGGTGGCGCCGCGCCCGGATGGTGTGGTGCTGGATCGCTTCGAGGTGATCCGCGACCATCGCGAATACCTGGCCCAGCCGCGCAAGGCGTTGCTGGAATTGATGCGCATGGCCAGCGAACGCAACCTGAAAGTGTGGCTCACCAGCCGTTTCCTTGCCGATACCCAGTCACGTCGCAGCTTTGTCCGTCGTCCGCGTGATTTTGTCGATGTCTGGTCACATACGTTGCGGGTGCTGCAGCAGCACGACCTGCTGCATCCGGTGGTGGCGGTGGACTGGTGTGAGCACTTCCCGCTGCCGCCGGCCGCCCACGGCGTCCAGCGCGCCCTGTTCCGGCGCCAGCCCAACCCCCTGACGCCGCTGTTGCCCTGGTCGCCAGCGGTGGAGCGGCGGGTGGAGCAATACCTGCACGAAGTCCCGCGTGCCCTGAAGGCCGTGTTTCCAACCGTGCGTTTCGGGCTGTCCGTCAGCGGCGGCAGTGAGCGCCACCTGCGCAAGCTGGATACCAGTGAGCTGGACTTCATGGACCGGCATGCCTTCCTCGACGACGATCCCCGTTATGCCCTGCTCACCGGGGCGCCGGTAAAAGGCTTCGCTGGCCGGGTGGCGGGTGCCCTGCAGGGGCGTGTGGCCAGTGCGGCCTGGCGTGCGCGCAAGCGCCAGTGGCGCCGCCAGCAGGAAGACGGCCTGCATGAGTTCAGTGATTTCTGCCGCGTGCGTCGCATGACGCCGGCGCTGACCCGGGGCTACGTGCGCCTGGGCAGCGAGTGGCAGGCAGACTGGGACTTCGTCCGTGAAGTGTCGGATTTCATGGTCCGGGCCGCCCTGGGCCAGGACATTCCGGTGATCACGCCGGCACTGTATGCCCGCCCCCACACGCCGGCCCTGTGGGACCGTCGTGACTGGCTGCGAGAGCTGAATGCCCTGATTACCGCGCCGGCGCGATAGTCTCAGGCGGGGCTGTCCAAAAGCGTGGCCAGCCAGTGCTCGCATTCCGCCGGGTCCTTGCTCAGCACCAGGTCCGGGTCACCGGCGGCGCGGTGGCGCTGGCGCGCCTCAAGCCGCGACAGCCAGAACCGCAGGGCGGCCACACAACGGGCCGTGTGCAGGTGCTCGCGTTCATCAATGGCCAGTGGCCGCTGGCCGTTGTAACCCGCCAGAAGCGCTGCCTCCAGGTCGGCATCACGTTGCCCGCCAGGCATGCACCAGTCATTCAGGCACACGGCCAGGTCAAACAGGGCCGGGCCGTGACCGGCCGCGTAGAAATCCAGCAGCCCGGTGAGCGTGTCGCCCTGGAACAGGCTGTTGTCGCGAAACAGGTCGCCGTGAATGAGCGTCCGGGGCAGGGACAGTTGCTGCCAGCGCTGCCACAGGTCCGCGGCGCGCTGGCGCAGGCGCGGCAGTGCGGCTATCGCCGGTGCCAGCGCCTGCAGCCCGGTGGCGTCCTGCTGGTGCGGATGTTCGCTGGGGAAGGGCGTGTTGTGCAGGGTGGCCAGCGCAGCGCCGATGGCCCGGCATTGTGGTGCATCGGCCGTGCGCGGATGCTGCCCGGGCAACCACGGCACCAGCAGCGCTGGTTTGCCGGCCACAGTCAGGACGCGTTCACCATCGACGGCCAGAGGCGCCGGCACGGGCAAGCCGGCCCCGGCCAGCGTGTCGAGCAGTTGGCAGAACCACGGCAGCAGCGCGGCGGGGGTGGTTTCAAACACGGTCAGCACGCAGTCCGCCGGCTGCTGGTCCGCGTCCACGGCGTGCAGCAGGAAGTTGCTGTTTTCCATGCCGTGCTCGGCCGGCGTTGCGGACACCAGCTGGCGGCCGGCCCCGGCGAGGACGGTGGCGATCTGTGCGTCGGTAAGGGGAGTGAATACGGACATGGCGGCATTATGGCGTGTGTGGCCGAATGCTGCACTGGGGAATCCGTGCCCACTGGCGTAAAACGGCCCTTCATAACCGGGCCCGGTCGCGTATACTTTCGGCTCATGTGACTACACCGTCAGGGGCGCCGCGCGCTGCCCGGATAACAACAAAAGGAGCACGTCATGTGGGGATGGAAAACCTGGCTGGCTGCCGGCCTGGTAATGGCAGCGGCCAGCAGTGCCAACGCCGATGAGGGCGTGGCCGTCTTCAAGGAAGAGAAGCTGTCCTATTTTGGCCTGACCACCAACGTCTTTGCCGTGGATACCGATGTGGCCAGTGCCGACCTGGACCTGGGCCTGAACCCGGCCAGCCAGGTCGAGCAGTCACCCGGCGGCCTGGGTGTGCGCCTGGGCGGCATGCTGGATCGCACCTGGGGCATCGAGGCGCGTCTGGCGGGCGGACTCTGGCACGAAGTGGATCGGCAGACGCGTTTTCCGGTGCGCGGAAAACTGCAGATGGACGTGGACCATGTGGCCGGCGTCTATGCCACCGGCAAGTGGCGTTACCAACTGCCCTTCATTGACCGCCCGCCGCTGGTGGAGCATTTCTTTTTCCAGGCCCGTGCCGGTATGGCCCATGCCCAGGTCAAGGCCAGTGGCGCGCTGTGCACCGGTCTTGTCTGTGCCGAGAACAGTGAGCGCCGTGACAGCGGCGGTTTCTCCTGGGGGGCCGGCTTCGGTGTGCGCCTGGAGATTCCCAACCTGATGGATCGCCTGCGCCCGCTGCGCCATGTGGGCCTGACCCTTGATTACACCGACTACGGGGATGTGGCAGGCGTCGACCTGTCTGCTGCTGAAGCCTCGGTGCTGTTCTTCTTCTGAGTGCCCATGTCCCTGCGTGCCCGCCTGGAAAAGAATGCGTTACGGACCATGCTGGCCCTGCCGCGGGGCCTGCGCCGGCGCCTGGTGGCGTTCGCCGAGCCCCTCGGCCGTCGTGACCTGGACACCGACCTGCGCACGGTGCTGGCGGCCAGCAGCCTGAGACCGCCGCTGGAAACCCTGCCGCCGAAAGCGGCCCGCAAGGCGTTCAGCGAACTGTTCCAGCTGCTGGATGTGCCGCGCGAAGCGGTGGCGGCAGTTGCCGACCATGCGCTCAAGCATGACAGCGGCCATTTCCGCGTACGTGTCTACCGTCCGCTGGGGGTCGGCGACCTGGCGCTGCCCGGTATCCTGTTCTTCCATGGTGGTGGCCACACCATCGGTTCGGTGGATGACTACGACCATGGCTGCCGCCTGCTCGCGAACCAGTGCGGTGCCGTGGTCGCCAGTGTCGATTACCGGTTGGCACCGGAACACCGCTTCCCCGCCGCCGCAGAGGATGCTCTGGCGGCCTGGGCCTGGTTCACCGATAACGCGGTGGAGCTGGGGGTCGACCCGAAGCGGCTGGCGGTGATGGGTGACAGCGCCGGCGGCAATCTCGCCATCGTGGTGGCGCAGCAGGCGCGGCGCTGCAAGATGCCGCGCCCGGCGGTGCAGTGCCTGGTTTACCCGACCACGGATGCACGCCGGAAAACCGATTCCATGACGGCCTATGGTGAGCACCTGGGCCTGACGCGGTCGCTGATCCGCTATTTCGATGACCACTATCTGGGTGACCCGGCGGATGCCAGGCACCCGGAGGTGTCGCCAATCCTGCACCGCAACCTGAAAACCCAGCCGAAAACCCTGCTGGTGGTGTGCAAGGACCCGCTTCGCGACGAAGGGCTGGCCTATGGCAAGCGCCTGGAGGACGCCGGCGTCGAAGTGACCACCCTGGACTACCCGCAGCTGATCCACGGTTTCTACGGCATGGGCGGTATGGTGCCGGCGGCGCGCACGGCTGTCCTTGAAATCTTTGGCACGTTGGGCAAGATGCTCTGACCGGGCCACATGCCCTGACCCTCAGCCTGCGGAAATTCACATGCCGACGAAAAAACCGGTTGTCCTGGTGGACGGCTCTTCCTACCTGTATCGCGCTTTCCATGCCCTGCCGCCGTTGACCACCTCCAGTGGCCAGCCCACCGGTGCCGTGCGCGGTGTGGTGTCCATGCTGAAGAAGCTGCGCAAGGACTATGATCCGGAGTACATGGCGGTGGTGTTCGACGCCAAGGGCAAGACGTTCCGCGATGACCTGTACGAGCAATACAAGGCCAACCGCCCGCCCATGCCGGATGACCTGCGCCCGCAGGTGGAGCCCCTGCATGCGCTGGTGAAGGCGCTGGGCATGCCGCTGATCATTGAGGAAGGCGTGGAAGCGGATGACGTCATCGGTACCCTCGCCGGGCAATTGGCAAAGGACGGCTATCCGGTGGTGATATCCACTGGCGACAAGGACATGGCGCAGCTGGTGGACGACCATGTGACGCTGGTGAACACCATGACCGACACGGTGATGGATGAAGCCGGCGTGGAAAAGAAATTTGGCATTCCGCCGAACCTGATCATCGATTTCCTCGCCCTGATGGGTGACAAGGTGGACAACATCCCCGGCGTACCCGGTGTCGGTGAAAAAACGGCGCTGGCGCTGCTTACCGGGATCGGCTCGCTGGAAGCGATTTACGACAACCTGGAGAAGATTCGCGAGCTGTCTTTCCGCGGCGCGAAAAAGATGCCGGAAAAACTCGCCGAGCATCGTGATGAAGCCTTCCTCTCCTACCAGCTCGCCACCATCAAGACCGACTGCGAGCTGGCAGAAAAACTGGACGACCTGAAACTCGGCGCGCCGGACAAGGAAACACTGGCGCACTGGTACAGCGAACTGGAATTCAAGGGTTGGCTGGCCGAGGTGCTGGAGGGCGATGACGCCCCGCCAGCGCCACCGGAAAATGCCGCCATTGATCGTGACGGTTATGTCACCGTTACCGACGACGCCACGTTCAGCCACTGGCTGGAAAAACTCCAGCACGCAGCGCTGTTTGCGTTTGATACGGAAACCACCAGCCTGGACTACATGGAAGCGGAACTGGTGGGGGTTTCCTTCGCCGTTGCACCGGGCGAGGCGGCGTATGTGCCGGTGGCCCATGATTACCCGGGCGCGCCCGACCAGCTATCGCGGGACGATGTCCTGCGAAAGCTGAAGCCGTTGCTGGAAGACGACAGCGTCAAAAAGGTGGGCCAGAACCTGAAGTACGACATGAGCGTGTTGGCCCAATACGACATTGAGCTGCGCGGTATCGAATACGACACCATGCTGGAGTCGTATGTGTTCAACTCCGTGGCCACCCGCCATGACATGGATTCCCTGGCGCTCAAGTACCTGGGCCACAAGTGCATCAGTTTCGAGGAAATCGCCGGCAAGGGCGCCAAGCAGCTCACCTTCAACCAGATCGGGCTGGAGGAAGCGGCGCCGTATGCGGCCGAAGATGCTGACGTCACCCTGCAACTGCACCAGAACCTGTGGGCCTCGCTGGAAAAAGAAGCGTCCCTGGTGAGCGTGTTCCGTGATATCGAGATTCCGCTGGTGCCGGTCCTTTCACGCATCGAACGCAATGGCTGTTTTGTTGACGCCGACATGCTGCGCCACCAGAGCCAGCAGCTGGCCACCACCATGGCCGAACTGCAGGAGAAGGCGTTCGAGTTGGCGGGCCAGGAATTCAACCTCGGTTCGCCCAAGCAGCTGGGCGAGATTCTGTATGAAAAACTGGGTATCCCGGTGATCAAGAAGACGCCCAAGGGTGCACCATCGACGGCCGAGGCGGTGTTGCAGGAGCTGGCACTGGAGTATCCGCTGCCGCAGGTGATCATGGACTACCGCGGTGTGTCGAAACTGAAAAGCACCTATACCGACAAGCTGCCAGAGATGATCAGTCGTCGCACCGGACGGTTGCATACCTCCTATCACCAGGCGGTCACCGCCACCGGTCGACTGTCGTCCAGTGACCCGAACCTGCAGAACATTCCGGTGCGCAGTGAAGAAGGGCGGCGCATTCGCCAGGCCTTTCGTGCGCCGGAGGGTCGCCGTATCGTGGCTGCCGATTACTCGCAGATCGAGCTGCGCATCATGGCGCATCTGTCCGGTGATGCGTCACTGGTAAATGCGTTCGAAAAGGGCCTGGATATCCATGCCGCCACGGCGGCGGAAGTGGCCGGCAAGCCGGTGGATGACGTCACCGCTGAGGAACGTCGCAATGCCAAGGCGGTGAACTTCGGCCTGATCTATGGCATGAGCGCGTTCGGGTTGGCAAAGCAGCTGGGCATTGCGCGCAAGGAAGCACAGGAATACATCGATATCTATTTCGAGCGTTATCCCGGGGTCAGGCGCTACATGGAAGAGACCCGGGCCAGCGCCGCGGAAAAGGGGTTTGTTGAAACCCTGTACGGCCGGCGCCTGTACCTGCCGGAAATCAAAAGCCGCAACGGCGCCATGCGCCAGGCGGCAGAGCGCACCGCCATCAACGCCCCCATGCAGGGCTCGGCGGCGGATATCATCAAGCGCGCCATGATCAGCGTGGATGCCTGGCTGCGTGGCAGTGACCTGGACGCCCTGATGATCATGCAGGTGCACGATGAACTGGTGTTTGAAGTGGCAGAGCAGGACACGGATACGTTGATCAGGGAAGTCTCACGCCTGATGGAAGCGGCTGGCGAGCTGGATGTGCCGCTGGTGGTGGACCCGGGTGTGGGCGACAACTGGGAACAGGCGCACTGATGAGCACGCCGGTGGACTGGCAGCGCTACCATGCCGCCATCTGGCGCGGCCGGCGCCAGGCCTGGCGGCCCGTGACGGCGCTGGACCCGGTGCGGCTGGATGACTTGATGGCGGTGGACCGGCAGAAGCAACGCCTTGTCGACAATACGCGCCGCTTCCTGGCAGGGGAGCCCTGCAACCATGCGCTGCTGTGGGGCAGTCGCGGCACCGGCAAGTCGTCGCTGGTGAAAGCCGTGCTCAATGACCTGGCAGCGGATGGCCTGCGACTGGTGGAGGTGGATCGCGATGACCTGCACTGGTTGCCGGATATCGTCGATGAGCTGCGTGAGCAGCCGTTCCATTTCATCCTGTTCTGTGACGACCTGTCCTTTGGTGACAACACCGATGACTACCGGCACCTGAAGAGCGTGCTGGAGGGCTCCATTGAGCTGCCGCCACCGAACGTGCGCCTGTACGCGACCTCCAACCGCCGCCACCTGGTGCCGGAGTTCATGGATGACAACCTGCAGGCCAGCAACGTGGGTCGCGAGATCCATCACGCGGATGCGGTGGAAGAAAAGATTGCGCTGTCGGACCGCTTCGGCCTGTGCCTGTCGTTCTACCCGATCAGCGAAGACGACTATTTCGCCATCATCGACCGGCTGTTTCCGGCTGTGGCTGACCGCGACCGACTGCATGTGCTGGCGCGTCGTTTTTCCATGGAAAAAGGGGTGCGCTCCGGGCGCACCGCGCGGCAGTTCCACAACCAGTTCAGCGACAGCTTCACCTGAGGCTCACCCCGGCCGCGCCCGGCCATGGCATAATCCCTTGCCGGCGCAGGGCCTGTGTTCTGTCGTCGCTGTGCTTTGTGCTAGGGTACGTTCATGCATGAGAAAACTGTGTCCACAGTCCGTGTAGGCAGTCCGGCCCAGCCGCCGTTCCTGGCGTTGCGTCGCTGCCCGTATTTCCCGGATCCGCCGGCCTGACACCGTTGCTGCTACCTCCTTTCGGTAACGAGGCCGGAACCACATGCTCTACCTTTTTCTAGCATTGCCTTTTGTCGGCGCGATCCTGCCGGCGCTTGCGGGGAACAACCGCAACCTGGGGGCGTCCCTGGCCGCGCTTGCGCCGCTGGCCGCGCTCACCGGGCTGTTGCTCAATGCCGGGCCCATATTCGATGGCGGGGCGCTGGTGGCCAGTGTGCCCTGGGCGCCGACCCTGGGCCTGAACCTGACCGTGCGCATCGATGGCCTGGCGTTCCTGTTTGCCGTGCTGGTGCTGGGTATCGGCCTGCTGATTATCCTGTACGCGCGCTACTACCTGTCGGCGCGGGATTCCATGCCGCGCTTCTATGCGCTGTTGCTGTTTTTCATGGGCGCCATGCTCGGCATCGTGGTCAGCGGCAATCTGCTGATGATGCTGGTGTTCTGGGAGCTCACCAGTATTGCGTCTTTCCTGCTGATCGGCTTCTGGTCGCACCGCGAAGATGCGCGCAAGGGCGCGCGCATGGCACTGGCGATCACCGGTGGCGGTGGCCTGTGCCTGCTGGCCGGCATCCTGCTGCTGGGCAATATTGTTGGCAGCTATGAGCTGGATGTCGTGCTCGCCGCCGGCGATGTGATCCGCGCCCACCCGCTGTACGCGCCCATGCTGATACTGGTGCTGCTGGGGGCGTTCACCAAGTCGGCCCAGTTCCCGTTCCATTTCTGGCTGCCCCATGCCATGGCAGCGCCGACGCCGGTATCGGCCTACCTGCACTCGGCCACCATGGTGAAGGCCGGGGTGTTCCTGCTGGCGCGCCTGTTCCCGGCCCTGTCCGGTACCGAGCTGTGGACACTGGTGGTGAGTTCCGCGGGCATGGCGACGCTGCTGATTGGTGCCTACGTGGCCCTGTTCAAGCATGACCTGAAAGGGCTGCTGGCTTACAGCACGCTCTCCCACCTGGGCCTGATCACGTTGCTGTTCGGCTTCAATACCCCGCTGGCGGCAGTGGCTGCGGTGTTCCATATCATCAACCACGCCACCTTCAAGGCCTCGTTGTTCATGGCGGCCGGCATCATCGACCATGAAACCGGCACCCGCGACATGCGCCGCATCAACGGCCTGTGGAAGTACATGCCGCACACGGCCGTGCTGGCCATGGTGGCGGCGGCGGCCATGGCCGGGGTGCCGTTGATGAACGGCTTCCTGTCCAAGGAAATGTTCTTCGCCGAATCCCTGCACCTGGGGCTTTCCGGTATTGCCGCCTGGCTGCCACCGCTGGTGGCCACGCTGGCCGGCGTGTTCTCGGTGGCCTATTCAGTGCGCTTCATTCATGACGTGTTCTTCAACGGCGAGCCCATCGACCTGCCCAAGTACCCGCCCCATGAGCCGCCACGCTACATGAAGATCCCGGTGGAAATCCTGGTGGCGGTGTGTGTGCTGGTGGGTGTGGCACCGGCCTGGATCATTGCGCCGTTGCTGGATGCAGCCGCCGGCGCCACCCTCAATGGCAATCTGCCCGAGTACAGCCTGGCCGTCTGGCACGGTCTCAACCTGCCGCTGATGATGAGCGTCATTGCTCTGGTGGGTGGCCTGCTCATCTATGCGTTCCGCCATCGCCTGTTCAGCCTGCATGAGCGTCTGCCGGAGGTGGATGAGAAGCGAGTCTTCGAGGGCCTGGTGCGCATGTCCCAGGGGCTGGCCTGGCGCGTGACCCGGGTGTTCGAAAACGATTCGCTGCAGGATTACCTGCGCGCCATGCTGATGGCGCTGGTGCTGGCCCTGTTTGCCGGCCTGTGGCTGTCGCCGGTGGACTGGCGCCTGCCGCAGATGTTGCCGGTGGACATTCCCACCGTGGCGCTGGGGGCCTTGCTGGTGGTGGCTGCCGGCGTGACAGCCCTGTGGCATCGCAAGCGGGTGTTCGCGCTGCTGCTGCTCAGTGTGGTGGGCCTGGTGGTGTCGGTGACCTTCATCCGCTTTTCGGCCCCGGACCTGGCCCTGACCCAGCTGGTGGTGGAGGTGGTGACGGTGCTGTTGCTGATGCTGGCGCTGTTTTTCCTGCCCGACAGCGCGGCGCTGGAGTCCACCGCCCGCGGGCGGGTGCGCGATGCTGTGCTGTCCAGCCTGGTGGGCATCGGTGTTGGCGCCATGGCCTGGCTGATGATGACCACCGATGTGCCGCGCCTGGCCGACTGGTTCATGGCCCAGTCCGTGCCCGGCGGTGGCGGCACCAACGTGGTCAACGTCATCCTGGTGGATTTCCGTGGCTTCGACACCTTTGGCGAGATCACCGTGCTGGCCATTGCCGCACTGGGTATCTATGCGCTGTTGCGCGAGCTGTACCTGAAGGCGCCGGAACTGAACGGGCGTGGCAGGCCCTGGGCCATGGAAACCCATCCGCTTATTCTCGAGGTGGTGTCACGACCGCTGCTGTCGCTGTCGTTGCTGGTTTCCCTGTATATCTTCCTGCGCGGCCATAACCTGCCAGGCGGTGGTTTCATTGCCGGCCTGGTGACCAGTGTCGCGCTGCTTATGCAGTACGTGGCCAACGGCGTCAGCTGGGTGCAGTCGCGCATCCGCAGTCATTACCTGGCGGTCACCGGCATCGGCCTGAGCGTGGCACTGGTCACCGGTATGGGCAGCTGGTTCTTCGACCGGCCGTTCCTGACCTCTGCCCACGGTTACCTGACGCTGCCGGTGATTGGCAAGATGCACCTGGCCTCGGCGCTGCTGTTCGACATCGGCGTGTATCTCACTGTGGTGGGCGCCACCCTGCTGATGCTGTCGCGTCTCGGGCGTGTTTCCACCCTTGATCGCAAGCGGGGAGGTCACTGATGGAATTGCTGTTGTCCCTGGCCATCGGCTGGCTGGTTGCCTGCGGTGTCTACCTGCTGCTGCGCGCGCGTACCTTCCCGGTGGTGATGGGCCTGACCCTGATCACCTATGCGGTGAACCTGTTCCTGTTTGCGTCCGGCGGCATCACCGATGCCGGTGCCCCGGTGGCCAGCACGGACGGCCCCTGGACCGATCCGTTGCCGCAGGCGCTGGTGCTGACCGCCATCGTCATCGGTTTCGCCATGACGGCCTACATTGTCATCCTGTCCCTGCGTGCCCTGGGCGACCTGGGTGATGACCATGTGGACGGTGACCGCCTGCCACCGGAGGACCAGCCATGAACGCGCATTTGCCGGTCCTGCCCGTATTGGTGCCGATGGCCACGGCGGTACTGCTGATTTTCGGCCAGGCCTGGTCACGCGGTACCCGGCGCTGGCTGTCCATGGCCGGGCTGGTGGTGCAGGGTGCGGTGCTGGCTACGCTTGGTGGCGTGTTGGCCGGGCAGGGGCCGCAAGCCTACTTCCTCGGCAACTGGTCAGCCCCGTTCGGTATCGTGCTGGTGGCAGACCACCTGAGCCTGTGGCTGTTGTGGACCACCTGGGCCCTGGCCACGGCGGCACTGGTGTATGCCTGCCGGGGTGCTGATGGCGTCAACCGCCGTTTCCACGTGCTGTTCCATTTCCAGCTCATGGGCATCAACGGGGCGTTTCTCACCGGTGACCTGTTCAACCTGTTCGTGTTCTTCGAGGTGTTGCTGATCGCCTCCTACACCTTGCTCAACCATGGCGGGGGCAAGGCCCGGACCCGGGCCGCGCTGCATTACGTCACCCTCAACCTGGTGGGCTCCAGCGTGTTCCTGATCGCCCTGGGCATGCTCTATGCCAGCCTGGGCACACTGAATATGGCGCACCTGTCCGAGCGCATGGCGGCGGTGGAGGGAACGGCGGAGACGCTGGCCCGTGGTGCCGGTTACCTGCTGTTGCTGGTGTTCGGCCTGAAGGCCGCCATGGTGCCCATGTATGCCTGGTTGCCCCGCACCTATGCCGCCGCGTCCGGCCCGGTGGCGGCGCTGTTTGCGATCATGACCAAGGTTGGTGTGTACGCCGTGCTGCGCGTCTTTACCTTGCTCTACGGTGAGCAGGGGCGCCTGGCCGGCCTCGGCGACGAGGTGCTGTTCCTGGTGGCGTTGCTGACCCTGGCGGCCGGCAGCCTGGGTGTGTTCTCGGCCCACAATCTGCGTCGCCTGAGCGCCTGGATGGTGGTGTTGTCCGCCGGCATCCTCATGGCAGCCGTGGCCATGGGGGGCGCCGAACTGCTCGGTGCCATGCTGTATTACCTGGCCCACACCACGCTGGCCACCGGGCTGCTGTTTTTGCTGGCCGACCGTATCCGCGAACGCGGCGGCGCCGAGGCGGACGACTGGCGCCTGGCCAGCCTGCCGTCGCCGGGGCCGGCGCTGGGTATCCTGTTCCTGGTGGCTGCCGTTGCCGCCGTCGGCCTGCCGCCCCTGTCGGGATTCTTCGCCAAGGCGCAATTGCTGCTGGCCAGCCATGACCATGACTGGTCCTGGTGGTACTGGCTGGCGCTGCTGGGCAGCAGCCTGATCCTGCTGCTGGCCTTTTCCCGCGCCGGTTCCTCCCTGTTCTGGCGTCGCAGCGGCCAGGCCATGGCGGGCTATGAGCCGCTGGCCGTGCTGGTGCTGGCGGGCCTGGCCGCCACCCTGCTGGTGCTGGCGCTGGCCCAGCAGCCGTTGATGGAGCTGGCGGCAAAGGCCGCGGCTGACCTGCTGGACGTGGATGCCTACCGGCAACTGGTACTCGGCAAGGAGGCTGGCTGATGTTTGCGAAACTGTTCCCGCATCCCCTGTTTTCGGCACTGCTGGCGGTGATCTGGCTGCTGCTGGCAGCGTCGTACTCCGCCGGCCAGGTCCTGCTGGCGCTGCTGGTGGGCTGGGGGCTGCCGTTCTTTTCCAGTGCCCTGTGGCCGCGCCGGCCGCCGCTGGCGAAACCGCTGGCCATGCTCGGCTTTATTGCCACCGTGCTGTACGACATCGTTATCGCCAACGTGGTGGTGGCGCTGTTGATTCTCGGGCCCTCGCGGCGCCTGAAGCCGGCATTCGTGGTCTACCCGCTGGCGCTGGAAGACCGCCTCGCCATTACCGTGCTGGCCAATACCATTTCCCTGACGCCGGGTACGGTATCGGCGGATGTCAGCCTGACCCGCCATGCCTTGCTGATCCATGCCCTCAACGTCGAGGACGAGGAAGAACTGGTGCGCTCCATTCGTGAGCGCTACGAGAAACCGTTGCAGGAGATATTCGGATGATCGACCTGTCCCTGCGTATTGCCGCGGTGGTGGTGGGGCTGGCGCTGCTGCTCAACCTGTACCGCCTGTTGCGTGGCCCGGACCTGGCAGATCGTCTGCTGGCGCTGGACACCATGTACATCAACAGCATCGCCATGATCATTCTCTATGGCATGTACCGAGAGACCACGCTGTACTTCGAGGCCGCCCTGCTGATTGCCCTGATCGGCTTTGTCAGCACCGTGGCGGTGGCCAAGTTCCTGTTGCGCGGCGACATCATCGAGTAGGGGGGCGGCATGGATAACCTGATAGAAGGCATCATCGTTGTTGCGGTACTGGCCGGCGCGGCGTTCACCCTGGTGGGCTCCCTCGGGCTGGCCAAGCTGCCGGATTTCTACATGCGCCTGCATGGGCCGACCAAGGCCACCACCCTCGGCGTGGGCGCCATCCTGATCGCCTCGATGCTGTTCTTCTCGCCGCGTGAGGCGGGCCTGAGCCTGCACGAACTGATGGTGGCGCTGTTTTTGTTCATTACAGCGCCAGTAAGCGCCCACATACTGGCAAAGGCTGCCATGCATGGCGATGTAAAGCGAAACCCGAAAACCCGCGGGGAGCCCTGGGAGCAATAAGCCGGGCTGGCGGGCAAAAAAAACCCCTGACAGCCAGGGGGAAGGGATCATGCTGTCAGGGGCGCTTGCTGCTCCGGTCGCCGGGGGAGCGGACCGGAGCGGGTAACCGGACTGTGGCGTCGGGTTCGGGGATCGGGGGAGCCACAACCCGGTCATCCCTTATGACAGGAGTTGGGGGCGGAGGTTCCCGCTTTCAAGGTGGCGCGGGCGCTGCGCATCAGTCGGCGCTGGCAGCCTCCGGGCCCGGGTAGTCCAGCCACAGGCCCAGTTGGTCCCAGGCCTCTTCCAGCCCGCGCGGTTCGGTGGCCGAGAACAGTTGCAGGCTGACCTCGCCGGGATGGTCGCGCAGGCTGTTTTTCACCGTTTGCAGCACCTTTTTGGCGGCGCCATAGCCGAGCTTGTCCGATTTGGTCAGCAGGATGTGCAGCGGCATGCCGCCCTGCGCCGCCCATTCGAGGATCAACTGGTCGAATTCCTTCAGCGGATGGCGAATGTCCATCAGCAGTACCACGCCGCGCAGGCACTGGCGCTCAGCCAGGTAGTCGTCGAGGTCCTTTTGCCACTGCAGGCGCATGGCCTTGGTGACCTTGGCATAGCCGTAGCCGGGTAGGTCCACCAGGCGTCGCTGTACGTCCAGCTGGAAGAAGTTGATCAGGCGTGTACGCCCCGGTGTCTTGGAGGTGCGCGCCAGGCTTTTCTGCCCGGTGAGCCGGTTGATGGCGCTGGATTTGCCGGCGTTGGAGCGTCCGGCAAAGGCCACTTCCAGGCCCTCATCGGGTGGGCACTGCTTGACGGTCTGGGCGCTGATCAAAAAATCGGCACCGTGCAGCAGGCGCGCCACGGGATGTAAATTCACGTTAAAAGCTCCTCGCGTTTTGCGGTATGACGAGCTGGCGGGCGTAGTATATAATGCGCGCCGACTCCGCCGGGTGGTGTTTATCGGTCATTCGGCGCGATATGGCAAACGTTGTCGCTGCCGGGTGGGCAGGGGCAATTGGGCTTTCCTCACTGGCCAGACTGGCCGGTGCGCATCGGAGACTGATCATGCGCAAACTGCTTATCTCCGCTTTCCTGATTGGCCTGGCTGGTGTTGCTGGTGCCGAGGTGGAAGCAAAGTACAACCAGAGCTGCACTTTCTGTCACGGTACTGGCGCCGCAGGCGCACCCAAGACCGGTGACAAGGCTGCCTGGGCGCCACGCATGGAAAAGGGCATGGACACTCTGGTGCAGAACGTCGTCAACGGCTACAAGGGCATGCCGGCCAAAGGCATGTGCAACGACTGCACGGAAGACGATTTCCGCGCGCTGATCGAATACATGGCCAAGTAAGGGTTGATCATGAAGTTTTCCAAAGTAGTAATGGCGCTGGTGTGCTCCCTTGCCGTGGCACCGGCCATGGCCCTCGAAGGGGACGCCGATGCGGGCAAGAACAAGGCGGCAGTGTGTGGTGCCTGCCACGGTGCTGATGGTAACAGTGATGCACCTGCCAACCCGAAGCTGGCGGGCCAGGGTGAAGCCTACCTGGTCAAGCAGCTGATGAACTTCAAGTCCGGTGAGCGTGAAAACGCCATCATGATGGGCCAGGCCCAGGGCCTGTCCGAGCAGGATATGGCTGATCTGGCCGCCTACTACGCCAGCCAGAGCATTGAGGTCGGTCAGGCCGATCCGGCCCTGGTCGAGGCGGGTGAGCGTATTTACCGCGGTGGCAACATGGCCACGGGCCTGTCTGCGTGTGCAGGCTGTCACGGTCCGGCAGGCGCAGGCATCGATGCCGCCGGCTTCCCGGCTCTGGGTGGCCAGCATGCTGCCTACACGGTCGCCCAGCTGAAGGCCTTCCGTGCAGCGGGCCGGAATGACGAGAAGGGTCCGAAACGCGCCAATGACCCCAATGCCATGATGCGCAGTGTGGCGGCCAAGATGTCCGACGACGAAATCAAGGCAGTGGCCAGCTATATTTCCGGCCTGTCCCAGTAAGTCGGTATGGCTTTGGTAAAAAGGGCAGCCTCCGGGCTGCCTTTTTTGTTTTACTCAGGTAAAAAGTAGGAAAGGCGCAGCCATTCAGGGATAGGACGCACTGAACCGTGGTCCAACTGCGCAGATGACAATAAAGGGAGAACCTCCATGTTTCGATTTTTTACCACGCTTTTCGTGGCGCTGGGTCTGGCACTGCCGCTGAGTGCCTGTGCCGAGCCGGTTGAGCACGCCGAGTATGCGGCCGGTACCCATTACCGGATCCTTGAGCAGGCGGTGCCCACCAACGACCCCACCAAGGTGGAGGTGCGCGAATTCTTCTTCTATGGCTGCCCGCATTGCTACGATGTGGACCCGCTGGTAACCGCCTGGAAACAGAAGCTGGCTGATGATGTCGAGTTTGTTCCCACCCCGGTGTTGTTCCTGGCCAACAGTGAACCGCTGGCACGGGCATTCTACGTGGCGGAAGCGCGTGGCATCCTCGACCAGATTCATCGCCCCATCTTCGATGCCTGGCACAAGCACCGTGAGCCGCTGATTTCGGTGCCGGCGCTGAGCAACTTCTTCCGCAAGTTCGGCGTCGAGCCGGACGAGTTCAATGCGCTGTATTCCTCCTTCGGTGTGTCCACCAAGGTACGCCAGGCCGATGCCCTGGCCCGCGATTACAAGATCCGCGGTGTCCCGGCCTTCGCCGTCAATGGCAAGTACGTGGTGCTGCGGGAGAACCTGAAGAACGAGGGTGAAACCTTCCGCGTGCTCGATTACCTGATCGAGAAAGAGCGCAAGGCCATGGGCAAGTAATCACGCCAGATGCTCCTTGATCGTGCCCGACATGCCTACAGTGAATGGAAAGCTCGCCCGGCGAGCTTTTCCTTCGTGCGTGAGGGCAAGCGCCGCCAACGCCGTCCCGGCGAAGTGGGGCTGCCCGACGAACCACTGAAGATACTGTCGTTCAATGTCCAGGCGGGCATAGGCAGCCAGCGTTTCCGCGATTACATCACCGGCAGCTGGAAACACCTGGTGGGACACAGTCGCAGCCGGGAGATCATCGAGCAGATCTCCGAGGTGGTGAGCGACTATGACCTGGTGGCCCTGCAGGAAGTGGATGGCGGCAGCCTGCGGTCAAAAAACCTCAACCAGGTGGTGCATCTGGCGTCCCTGGCGGAGTTTCCTTTCTGGCACCAGCAGCTCAACCGTAACCTGGGTCGCTTTGGCCAGTTCAGCAACGGGCTGCTCAGCCGGGTGGTGCCGTACCATGTGGAAGACCACCGCCTGCCCGGCTTGCCGGGGCGCGGGGCGATTATCGCCAAGTATGGGCACCCGGACGCGCCGCTGGTGCTGGTGGCGGTGCACCTGGCCCTGGGTGAGCGCTACCGTAACGCCCAGCTGGAATACCTGCGCGAACACCTGGCCGATGAGCGCCACGTCATCGTGCTGGGCGATTTCAATTGCCGGCTGGCGGACCTGGACCGCTCGCCGTTCGCCGACCTGTCATTGCAGGCCGCCTGCGAGGGGATCAATACCTACCCGTCGTGGGCGCCGGACCGGCATATCGACCATATCCTGGTGACCCCGTCCCTGGAGGTGACCCAGACCCGGGTGCTGGAACACTGCACGCTGTCAGACCACCTGCCCCTGGCCACCCATATCCGCCTGCCCCCCGAGGTGCTGGAGGCGGCTACCCATGCGCCCATCGCCCTCACCTGAGGCCCGGCCTTCACGCCAGAGCCCCTGAATGCGCCGACTTGCGGACGGATGGCAGAATTAGCCACCCCTGCGGCCCGGCTTGCCGCTGTGTGAATTTTCGCCACTTTCTACAATTGTCCTGCTAGCTGGGGAATTCCCGGCAGACAATTTGTGCCCCCGCAATCAGGACAATAAAACCATGCGCATCACAACAGGGGGGCGAACGGTAGCCGCCCTGCTGTGGGCGCTGTGCCTGTCGCCATTACTCCAAGCCAATCAGGGTCTTACGCCTCTCGCCGATGATGAGATGAGCGCCGTCTCCGGTGCCGGTCTTGCCGTGGCGCTGGAGGATTTCCGTTTCATGATGGCGCCCACCAGCTATGCGGAGCAGGTGGGTATTGCGCCTACAGGGGCCTGCAGTGGTTCCGGCGGCGTCGCTTCGAACACCAATTGCTGGCGCCGCGGCGACCTGCGCTGGTATGGCGTCAGCATCAGTGGTGCGGAGAATCTGGCCAACAGTGGCATGCACTGGGATGACGCCACCGCCTGCAACCCGGGTTCAAGCGCCATGAGTTGTCCACGCGGGGGAGTGATTGGCGGCGCCGGCGGCTGGTTTTCCCCGTTTGACAACCCTTACCTGATGCGTGCCTGGTCGCCAGAGGGTCTCGCCTACGACGGTTCGGCGATCAACGCTGACAGTTCCAACCCGGACAAGACCATCTATGAGTTTCTGGCGCCCACGGAGCAGCCGGATTACCTGTTTGCATTCTGGGGCGAGATCGAAGCGGGCGCGACACGGAATCCGGCTTCCCAGGCACTGACCGCCGGTACCGGCGTCGCCAATGGCGGCGGGCTTTTGAAAAGCCAGACGCTGATTCGCGGTAACGCGGCCGGCAGCGTGTTTCGTCTTTTCAAGTTTGCCGAGACCGGTGCATCCCCGGTTTATGGTGAAACCTTTGCGATGTACTACCACAGTCGACTGCAGGGCGATTTCCGCTTCAGTGTGGCGCAGGCCGCGGCGGGCGGGACGGACACGATTGGCGAAGCGCCGGTGTTCGAGGGCGTCGAGGGGCTGCATTTTCGCAACGTGGACGCCTTCCTGCCCTTTGGCCAGCTCTACTACCAGGCCCTTGTTCTGGACGCTGTGGGTACAACGGGAAACTTTTCGCTGTCGCTGACCAAAATTCCGGAGACGCCAGCGGTCTACAATCCGTTCTACAGCCTTGATGCCGGCGATGTCCGTGGCTTCCAGACGGCCCTCACTGCGGTGCGGGACTGGAATGCCGGCTGTGGCGGCGACCAGACCTGTGAGACCTGGCGTACTACGCATGGTTATGTTCGTTACGGTGACTGGTACCCGGGCAATGCAGCCTATTCGGCGTCCAGTGGAACCCGAAACGCGATCAATGACACCACTGACGGCATCATCTTCCGCGCCTGCCAGGGGTGTGAAAACTTCAATGCCTTTGCCCGTCGCCCGCTGGTAATCGACAAGCGTGGCGAGACCTTCAGCCGCCAGCGTACCCAGACCTACGATTGCAATACCGGGAATGTGGGTGGCTGCGTGGTCGATGGCAGCGGACCGATCTTCAATGCCAGCGGCGGGGATCTGACCCGCACCTATCCGACCAGTGCCGTCAACCTCGGCGATGCGCGGATGGAAGGCCTGCTCATACACCAGCTGGACATCGTCAGCTGCCAGGGTGGCGGTGGTTGCTGATGAAATATTTGCTGACGCTACTTTGCATTTTCACCTTGCGTGCCCAGGCGCTGGAGCCGATGACTGACACAGACCTTGAACAGGTCAGTGGCCAGGAAGGGATGCAGTTGACGTTGCGCTTACGCAACAACGTTGATGAGCTGCTGAACCCTGTTGGCTGTAGCGGGCCGCTCAACCCATGCCGTATGGGCCTGGAGTTCGCTGGTCGCGATGGCATCTGGCTGATGCTCAAGGACTACTACGGCTACATAAGCTTCAACTCAATTCGGCTGGACGGCAGCGAGCTGCCTGCGTCCTATACCGGCTATGAAGATGCAGACCGGTTCCTCGGGCTGGATGGCTCCTGTCTTGTTGCCGGTTGTGATCCGCGATCCCTGAAAGCCGTCAAAGTTACCTATCCCTTCTCCAAGGCGGTTGGGGAGTATGACGACATGCTCCTGCTGATGAATATCGGGCGAACTGCCCTGGAATTCGATGATGGTCCTACGCCCGGGTATCTGCGTGATGCTGCAAGCGGCAGTGTGCTGGGCTTCCGCATGTCGGACAGCACCTCTCTTAACGCGCCGGCGAAGGCAAGATTTGACGGGAGTGCTTATGTATTCGGGTTCTGACGCGCTGGCCCACCTGCTGCGCGTGGTATTTGTCGCTGCGGTTCTGCTGGGCCCAGTCACGGGCAAGGCGCAGCTCAAGGAGCTTGATGATGATGTGCTGTCTGACATCACCGGACAGAATGGCTCGTTGTTCCTGTCGGATCATATCGGACCAAACGAGCTGACCGGGGCACCGGCTGACGGCACGGCGAACTTTGATTTTTATCGCATGGGTCTTGATGCGAAAATGTCGTTCAACCTGAACATTGCCAAGTTCCAGCTGGGCTGTGGCGGGGTGAATGACCTGCTGACCACGTCTCCGGCGTGCGACCTGGATATCGACTACCTCGGTTTCATGGGGATTAACGCTGCCGGTGACCGTCCAGCCTACAATGCGGCGAACGCGGATGTGAACGGCAATTACGGCCCTGACAGTGCGTTTGAATTACTGCGGCCGTACCTCGAGCTGGCAATCAAGAATGATGATACGCGAACCTTGCGCGAAGTCGTTGGCATCAAGATCGGTGGAGAAAAGATCAACGGCGCCATCCGCATGGGCCGCGATTACACCGGGCTGGGCTCCGGACTGGGCCCGGAATCAAACCTCACCAACCTGGAAAATGGCGGTGTCTGCAATCCGGGCGCAACTACCGGCGCAGGCGTGGTCAACTGCCATTCCGGGCTGAACTCCATCAGCGGCTACCTGGCCGGGCTGGAGCTGTCTGCCGGCTTCCGGGCCCGTGCCAGTCTGTGCACGGTGTTTCTCGGCTGTATCTGGCCGTTCTATCTTTCCATTCCCGTCAACATGGATGGGTGTATCGGCCGTATCAACTTCAATCCGTGCAGTGGCGGGGATACACCGTTCTTTATTGACGCTGGCGGCACTCGCCTGAGCAGCCTGTATGTGGCTGCGGCGAAGCTCCGACTTGAGCCTGACCTTCTTTTGGGGTTCGACCTGGAAGGCTACGGGTCGCTGGAGCTGGATACTCGGCAGATTCATTACCTGTTGACACCTAACAGCTCCGGCTTTTTCCTGTCCATGCAGCGAGAGCCGGTCTCGTGGCCGAACTATGAAAAGACGCCGCCGCCGAACAACCTGATCTATGACGCCTGCAATCCTGCATACGGACAGGTGACATCCCGTTGCAGCAGCGCCTATGCCACTCGCGCGAACACCGGCTGGTGGCTGGCCGCGGCGAACGCAAAAATGCTGAACCTGCAGCCGGGGAACCGGATTATTCTGCCCGGCCGTTACAACTCCATCGATCTGTTGTCGGCGCTGGGGCCCAACTCCAGTCCCATTCACATCGAAAACCCCAAACTCGACTTCGTTGCTGCCCGTAACTGTTACGGCACGGCGATATTCTGCTGAGGTGCCCTGGTGAACCGCCTGAGCCTGCTACTCATCTGTGCACTCCCGCCGACCGGTCATGCGTTGCAGCCGCTCAGCGACGCGGATCTGTCGCAGGTGGCCGGGCGCGATGGTCTGGCTGCGGAGTTCAGCTCGCCGGGCATTACAGCTGATCAGGTGAAGTGGGTGACAGATGATGGCGGCCTGGATAACGGCAGCTGTGCGGGTGGAACCGCCGACCAGCATAACTGCACGCTGGTGAACCAGCTATCGCTGGCACCGGTGTCCGGAGACTACCTCGGCAGCATTGATCTGGATGTCAGTGCCAGTGGCGGCACGCCCATGCTCAGTCTCGCCGCAGACTGGGGCCTGCCTGGCGCACCGGTGCAGGCAACCATCGGCGGCCTGACGTTCCAGAATGCCACCCAGGACCAGTCTTCCCGTTCCCTTGGTGCATTCGCCCTGCAGTCCACAGGCTCGATGACGCTGGTCAACACGGCCGGCATTCTGAACGCTGATCCGGGTACGGCACAGCTGGATATCAGCAGCACCAGCGATCTCATCTATCGACAGGGCGCTGCAGGCGCACCTGAGCTCAGTTTTTCCGATATGAGTTTCGATCTGCTGTTCAGCACGGGAGCGGCCGCTGGGCATGCCCCGGGGTATGGCCGGGTCGGCGTTGACAGCGAGGGGTTTGTTATCGGTGCGCCCAATGCGCTCGTCGACCTGACCTTCAATCTCGGCTACAAGGAATCCCCCGTCGATTTTGATACCACTGGCCGCAGCAACATGCTGCGCTTTGGCTGGCAGGGTGGGTTGGTCAATGCAACCCAGCGACTTGGCGGCGGTGGCTTCGGCTACAACAGCTATCTTGATGGTCCCAACACCATGCAGGACTATGACGGGGCCGCAACCGGACAGCGTTCCCAGGGTCTGCATCTGCTGAGTGAATGGGATTTCGACAGCGACTTTGCCCTGGTTATCGGTGAAGCCTCCGGCAACCAGACATTTGCACGTTTCACCAACTGGCAGACCCTTGGTGCAGCCGGGCCGATGTTTTCTTTTCCGGTCATTTTCGATGTCATCCAGGCAGGTAATGCACCTGCCGGGCTGTGCGCGGGCCCGTTCACTTCGGGTGTGCCTGGCCAGGGATCCTGCCAGGCCGCGGGGGGCGAGTTTTTTGCCAGCGGTCTTGATGCTGGTGAGTCTGCGTTTGCTGTACTTGTACGTGACGCTCATTTGCATGCGTACAGTACACAGATCCAGGTAGAAGACCCGTTGGCGGGCGGCACGGTGACTCCGGTGAACTGGGGGCTTCTGTTTACCTACGGAAAGATGGATGCCGACATCTTCCTGCATCCGCAGGGCCGAGCAGATGGTGAGGCCGTAGCGACCACCAATACCGGTATCAGGGCGGATATTACCTTGCTGGCCCAGTCGCCGGATGCATGGCGGCGGGCCAACAGCAGTGACGCTGCCGTGCGTGCTACGGCCGGTGATGGCTGGCGCACAAACACACACGTGATGGCAGTGGATACATCGTCACCGTTTGGTAGCGGCCAGAACGGTGTTGGCTTCGTCAATGGCGACCTGCTTTATCGTGCCCGCGATCTTTTTCTGCGGGTTACTGACGGTGATGCTGCGTACCCGGATCTTCCCGGCGGCCTCTGGCTGCAGACTGATAGTCTCGCCCAGTATCGTTTCAGGGGGATATTCGGTGGCGGTGACCTGGCGGACCTGAGTTACGACGCACTCACCAAGGTATCGCTGCTTGACGTCAACCTGCAGACCAGCCGATTCATCTTTGTGCTTAACCCGCTTCCGGTCGATGGCGTCACTGGTGCCGCGCCAATTGGGTTCAACGGCATGCTGGACTTCGATGGCGGCACGTATCTCACCGTGGGTGAAGTCTCCAGTCCGGATTCCCAGTTCTTCGTCAAAGACGTCAGCGGCAGGATTGCCTGGCGAGACGGCAGTCTGGCCATGATCTCTGGAGAAAATACAGCCAGTGGCCTGCCACAACTGGTAATCAAGAACGACCTGGATATTGGCGCCTCTGCCGGGTTTGGTGCAGCCACGCCGGGTGATCCCCTCGTAGGCACCCTCGGCTTCGGCACTGAGAACTTCGGCCGTGTCGCCATTCCAGAGGGCACCTGGGCAAGCGAAGTCATCCTCGAAATCCCCAATTAACAACGCTGTCGGATGAAAACATGAAAACAACAAGCCTCTCGGGCCGTCTTTTCGTATGTGCGGTGCTCTGCTTACTTGGCGCCTGTGCCAGCCACCAGCTTCCGCCCATGCCGGACGATTCGCTGTCGGCGAAGCGCTGGCAGGTGTTGATCACGGCAGATGATGGCACGGAGATTGCCGCGACCGTCTGGCAGCCGGAGCTGGCGGCCGGGGAAACCGCGCCGCTCATGCTGCATACCCACGGTTTTGGCTTGCAGCGCATGGATGGCCGCATTGGGCTGTACGAGAACTTTCTCTACACCGGCCAGGTGGCCAAGCGCCTGTGGAAAGAGGGTGCTTTCCTGATTACCTGGGACCAGCGTGGCCATGGCGACAGTGGTGATCGTATCAACCTGATGGAGCCGGACAAGGAAGTGGCGGATGTCAGCCGCATCCTCGACTGGGCGGAGCAGAATATCCCCCGCCTGGCCCGCCGCGACGGCGACCCGCTGGTGGGTATGGTGGGCGAGTCTTACGGCGGCGCCGTACAGATGCTGGCGTCAGTCCGCGACCCGCGCATCGATGCCATTGTGCCGGTGACCACCTGGTATGACCTGGACCTGGCGCTTGCGCCGGGTGATGTGCCCAAGGGTGGCTGGATGTCCGTGCTGTACATGATGGGCGACTGGGTCAACTTCCGGAAACTGCCGGCCAACCTGCGTGCGGCCTTCGGCGACGCCAAAGACGGCCGCATCACCGATGAAGTGCGTGAATACCTTTCTGATAACCAGATGCGCCATTACTGCGACAGTGGCCAATACCCGAACGCCAACGCGCTGATCATCTCTGGCCTGCGCGATGTGTTGTTCAATCCCCTCCAGGGCCTTGCCGCGCGTGAATGCTTCACCGATGCCGGACGGGATGTAAAGCTGGTGATCGATCGCGACGGGCACCTGCTGCCGGGTGAGCAGTTCTCCAATGAGCTGCCCGGCTGGGCCATCGACAATCAGCTTTACTGTGGTGACCAGGTCATGGACACCGAGCAGGCAGCAGTGGACTGGCTCAAGGGGGAGCTGGGCCTGGGGCAGGGTGCGTCGTTGCCATCAATTTGTGTGTCCCTGGACAAGTGGGGCGTGGCCATGCGGGAGTGGCCCGCGCACGGTGAAACCCTGCCTTTGCAGCCCGTGACCCTGAAAGGTAATGGGTCTGGCCGCTGGGAGTGGATCAACGCACCCCGTGACTGGATGGCGACCCTGGCGACGGAAACGTCCCTGAAGGAGAAGTTTGCACAGGCCCATGACGGCGCCTGGCGCCCGGCCTTTGTGCCGTTGCTCACTGCGGAGACTGACGAGCAGCGTGTCGGCACGCCGGTGATCAGCCTGGAAGCGGAGCAGCTCGATGTGCCCGTGCTCGCGGCTGTTGTGGTGCGCCGCGCCGGGTCCGCCTCCCTTTCCCTCGCCCACCAGCAGGTCACGCCCATACGTACAGGGCGGCCAGCATCATTGCCACCGGTGGCGTTGTCGCTGGAAGCCGGTGACCAGGTGGGCCTGGTGCTGTTGAGCCGCCATGACCAGTTCAACACCCTGGATCTCGACTTCGCCGGCGGCGTCACCTTTACCGGGTCCATCGATTTCCCGCTGGCTCTCCACGGCGACAGCGCAGCGGGCACCCTGAGCCAACGCTGAAGACTGTCGGCCCAGCTGCTATCCTGAGGACGTTACAGTTGTCCTCAGGATAGCCCATGCGCCACCTTGTTTTTGTGTATGGCACCCTCATGCGTGGGGAGCGCAACCACCGTTATCTTGAAAGCAGTATCTACCGCGGTCGGTGGCGCACGCCCCCTGTCTACAACCTCCATAGCCTGACCAGTTACCCGGTCGCATGCCCTGACGGCCGCCAGCGACTCAGTGGTGAGGTGTATCGCATCAGCCGGCAAACACTGTGTCAGCTTGACGGGTTGGAGGAATATCCCCTCGTATACTCCCGCAAGTTGATCACTACGCCGTGGGGCCCGGCCTGGCTGTACCTGCAGGCACATGCGCCCGCCGAAGCTATTCCACTGCCGTCGGGTGACTGGCGCCGCCGCACAGCGCGGCCACAATGCCGCTCCGGGTTTGAGCCGGTCAGCATCAGGTAGCCTTTCTCCGCGCAATAAATGTGGGCAGCGCCGGCACACAGGAAAAGGCCGGCTATCCGGGCAGCGATAAACCAGAAGGGCCGATGTTATGGGAGCTGGAGCCGCCATAACATCACGACGCCATCATTGGTGGCAGGTGTGCTAATCCAGAAGGGGCCGGATTTACCCTGAAGCCGTGCCAAAAACACTTTTTAAGCGCTTGTTCCCACTGGATTTCTTTAAGTCTCGGGTTTAGCTTGTCGGGAAATAGTTGAATTATGGATAGGTCGAACGGCTCGGCCCACTACACTGTTAACCGAATTGGGTCCAAGCTATGAAAAATACTGAGAGGGTTTTTTCAGATGATCCGCAGTGCACCAGCAATGGCATAGTAGTCTGGAGTCCCGTCAAGTCTCTTTGGTTTCTAGGGAATCTCGCAGCGGCGGTTTTTTTAGCGCCTTTTGCCTTTACTTGGTCTGCCTTCGCAGTATTCATCATACTCACCGCCATCACTTTATGTTTTGGGCATTCATTGGGAATGCATAGACTGATGATTCATAGATCTTATGAATGCCCTCTGTGGATGGAATACCTGTTTGTATACGCTGGTGTGCTAGTTGGAATGGCTGGCCCAATAGGCATGCTCAGGCAGCACGACCTACGAGACTGGGCGCAACGACAAGAGCGCTGCCATGACTTTCTCATGCATGGCTCTTCGATTATCAAAGACGCGTGGTGGCAGTTGAACTGCGACCTGCGCATGAAGAACCCTCCAATACTTAAGATCGAGCCGAGAATAGCAGATAGCTTGTTCTATCGCTTTATGGAAGAAACCTGGCTGTTACAGCAGCTCATTATCGCTGTGCCACTTTATCTACTTGGGGGTTTCGAATGGGTCGTTTGGGGCATCTCAGTCAGGGTCGTTGTGTCAGTAGGCGGTCATTGGTTGGTCGGCTATTTCGCCCACAATCACGGGCAAAAGACCTGGCGGGTGGAAGGCGCCGCGGTACAGGGGCACAACATTAGGCTTGCTGGGCTCATCTCGATGGGTGAGGCCTGGCACAATAATCATCACGCTTATCCTGGGTCAGCTATGTTGGGCCTCTACCGCAATGAGCCAGACCCAGGCTGGTGGGTGCTAAACGCGCTACACAATCTCGGTTTGGTTAAGAACATAAAGTTACCTCAGGATCTGCCCGCAAGGAATGAGTTGGTGGCCGAGCATGACAATCTCGAGCATAGGAGCAGGCGGGTGCCTGAGGAATGTCTGGTTGCAAACCTTATTAGGCGATCAGGTTAACAAGGCCAAGCAGCCGGGGGACACGCTAACGCGGGCCCCTGTTGGCGACGTTATTGCAAAGAGAATTGGTGGTCCCATTGAAATATATTGTTCTTTTTCTTTCTATTGCCCTTTTGCCTGGGTGTGCGGCTGTAAAATTTTCACCAAGCATGGACAAGGAGCTAAGCAAAGAGGCTCATAGATATCTCTCTGATAGAATGCTTAGCGTTGACGGGGGAGATGAAGATCGTTTGAAGTTCTTTGATTGGTATACGTATAAATACATTGATAATCCTGCAGGAAAAATCATAATTCTTGAAGCAAGTAAGCAGAATTCCTTTGATGGTTGGCAGTGCTTTGAGCCGATGCTGTTCATCATTACACTCGGCCTTGTTCCAGCCCATTGTGTGGAGAAGCATGAACTAGTATTTAAAGTTGTGGAGAATGGAGAATCCAATACTATTACAAAGAAGGCCAAAAAGGTCACTATGCAGGGGTGGATCCCTCTTTTCCTCTTGTTTTCAAGAAAATGGGAGTACGACCTATCTAGTGATCCTTACGAGAGGATATTCATCTCGGCGATAAACGAGCAAGCCGGTGGACTTTAACAAGTCGCCCAAGGCTTCTTCGGTCTTTTGGCTCTCTGCGGGACAGGTTACGCTGCGCTCGAACCGCCCCTCGGCTCGACGTTATATTTTTCAGGATGGCGGCAATGTTTTTTAGTGCAGCGACTTTATATATATGCATGATGCTCGCTATGGCATATACCTTTATGCAGAGAAAAAGCTTTAATCGTTCTCTTGCGGAAAGAGATCCACAGACTTACCGATTTCTCATGGATAAAAATAAGCCGCCGATAGAGGCGCGGAACGATTTATCAAATTCTTCGTTTTAGGCGACTACAAAAAAATGAGCTTATCGGCGGAATCAGAGGCGTTATGTCAGCGAGCCAAAGCTGAAGTTTGGGTGTCTTCAGCGCTCATGCTTGGCCTTATATCCATGGTTGTGGCTGCAATTGTCAGGCGGTCAGCAATATAACAAGGCAAAGCATGCGGGGACGCCGTAGGCGCCCCTGTTTGCGACGGTATAGGTAGTTAATGAGAATCTTTTCCATTCTATTACTTTTCATTCTATCTGGATGCACTATCACCAGACACCATTACGCACCGATTGAAAAAATGACCGATGGACCATTTACAATAAACATGCATGTTCAGCAGAGGTATGACAACAGCAATCAGGTCAGAATACAGGTGAATGTTTTCTTTAAAACAGAGCGCTTTGTGGAAGAAACCGTTGTGGGGCCAATCTACTTGAGGACGGAGTCAGGCTTTGATAAAGAACTTTGTGGGAGTCGCATTCAGTATGACAGATCTCCGGCCGAGGGCTACACCTCTCCACCTTATGAAGAGAGCTTTGTCTATCCGTCCTGGGGTTTCTCTTGTATCGGTGTAATAAAAAACGATACTAGCGAATTTAAGATTCTCATTGACGCCGACGGAGAGAAATATTCAGTCGAAGGGGATATCTCTAGAACAAGCTCTACTAGAAAGGCTGGGTTTTATGACTATTTTCCCTCGCCATGAAGCCCAAGCATTACCCATAACAAGTAGCAGCTAGCTTGGACGCGCTTGCAGCGCGCCCCAGTGCTAGACGTTAGGAGGTGGCATGGTTCCAATGCCGGGCTTTTTAATTAACCTCAGCATTTTGGCAATGTTCTCTGTAACCTTTGTTTCACTTCTATGGCAGGTAATGAGCGCCATCGTTATAGGAAGCCCGAAACATTATCTCTTTGTTTTCATAAAGGATGTGCTAATTTTTCTACTGTGGATTGCAGTTTACGTTGCGGCCATTCGTATTCAACTGCATCACCATGAGTCGCATTTGAGAGTTAACTTCGAAGCTACTGCTTTTGCAGTAATTGCCGGCCAGGTTGTATCTATGTGGTATGTAAGAAGGAAGTCGCGAAATAGGCAGTCTAACAAGCAAAGGCGGACGGACGCGTAAATGCGCCGCTGCTTCGGATGTTAAGCGGAAAGTGATGGACCACACTAGATTCCAGGCATTGGTGAAGGAACTGTATTCCACTGTTAATAGGCTGGAGAAAATGTTCCCGGGCCGGCATTTCACCCCAGACGGCCATATGGTTGGGAGCATTGGGGAATGCCTGGTGGCAGATGCCTACGGGCTAGAGCTCATGACTGCATCAAATAAAGGCTTCGATGCACTCTCCCCGTGCGGAAAGCAGGTAGAGATTAAAGCAACTCAATCTAAATCTGCTGCATTTCGCAGCGAGCCTGAGCATGTAATAGTGATTCAAATAGCTCCCGATGGATCATTTACGGAAATCTTCAATGGTCCGGGTAGCGTGGTCTGGAAACAATTTGATGGCAAGCCACTGCCTTCGAATGGGCAGTACCAGATTTCCATAAATCGGCTCAAGAAACTAAACAAGGCAATCGCAAGTGATCAGAAAGTTCACAGGGTTGCTTAACAAGGCCAAGCAAGCAGGGGCCCGGTAACGCAGGGCCCCTGCTGGCAACGTTATGCGGAGCACTAAAATGAGCATACTTAAGGCAGTGCAGGATGCTTGGGGTTGGTGCGGAATCGTTCCTGACGAACTTGTGAGCGAAAACGACTTCGGGAATATTATTTTAAAAGATGAGGAGAACAGGTTCTGGCGGCTGTGCCCTGAAGACCTTTATTGCAATATCGTAGCGAATTCTATCTCCGAGTATAACGCACTCATCAAAGATGAAGAGTTTCTGAGCGACTGGTTCATGGCCAGCATGGTTCAGGAAGCGAAGAAAGCCTTGGGGGAGTTAAAGGAAGGCTATAAGTATTATATGGTCATTCCTGGCGCGCTGGGTGGTGAATATGGCGGCTCAAATGTTAAGACGCTTCCTCTGCGGGAGCTTATTCACATGTCCGGTGATATTGCCAAGAAAATAAAGGACCTTCCAGATGGAGCACAGGTCGAGCTGACGGTTCAGCGTTGAAAAGCATAACAAGGCAAAGCAGGCAGGGACGTTAGGCTATTAATGAACGCTATCACCCGATTCATATTAACAGCTGCATTTATCGGCTCGCTATGTTTTGCCATATCATCGACAAATGATGTGAGTTGGTTAACCGTGTGGTTTCTTCTGTTTATCTTCGGAGGCGTCCCGCTAGGCCTTCTTGCGACCAAAGACATTTTGGTTGCGTTTCGCCCAAGCTGGATGGGCCCTTCCCAGCTTTTGCTTCACATCTGTGCCTTATTCGCCGCGGTTATCGGTTACGCAGTTGGCTGGATGGCGGTAGACTCAGGACATGAGAAGGCGCGCCTTCATCAGCTCGCGGTGGTAATATTTCCTTTAATGGTCTACGGCACACCCCTGTTAATGGTTTTTAATGGAATGCCGTTGTCACGTGTTAAAGAGTTCTATTTCAGATCCTCGCAAGTTGAGGATGATGACTGAATCCACCAAGGCGCTGAAGAATGCGGGCCTCACTACGTGCGCTCGCTTTGCTTATCGTTCTGTTTCTTAGAGCCATGAAAAACATCATCATTATATTGACAGTCTGCATCTCAGGTTACGGGATTTATGCTTGGAGCTTTCTGGAAGCTGATGCATCTCGTCCTGTATTGGCCATCGTCACCGATGACTCATACAAACAAATACCACGCTTTGTGGCAAAAGCTTATTTGGAGTTTTCTGACTACTCGCTAGCTAACGAAGAAATTGACGGCTCGCCATCCGTGCCCTATGTAGCCACAGGCTATGATCTTGGAAACTTCAACAATAAAGAAATATTGGCCCTCATAGATCGCTTTATCCAAGAAGGTGCTGATATAAATGCAAAATACGAAGGTTATTCTGCTTTAAATGGCGCAATCTTAGCTAACTCCCCAGGGTTAGTGGAGTTTTTGCTTGAAAAAGGGGCAAGCACTAACATTGTCGTTCAGCGCGAAGGTCTTGAATACTGCAATGGCCTAGCGAGTCTAGAGTTCGCAATATGTATAAATAACCTGGGTAAGGCAGATCTAAGCGATGTGATTGCCGTTCTGCAAAACAAAACGTAACAGGCGCATGTTGTTCGCCGCTTCTCGGCTGGCACAGCCTTCACTGCGGTTCGGCTGCACCAAATGCGGGCGTTAACCGCTCAAACAAAGGAACGTATGAGCCTATTTAAAAAAGTACTTCTATTCGTGTTCTTTTCGGGTTGGCTTGTTACCGCTTGGCTAGGGGTGTCAGTTTTGTTTAGCTGGTTCGAAAATGGAGTGTCTCCGCGCATGGCTGGCGATGATCCAATGAACTCGTTTCCATTTTTAAGCTTTGCGAAATCTATGCTCACGATTTCAGGGGTGTGGCTATCTTTGGTGGTCGTGGCGGTATCTGCACTTGGGTTAGCAGGGCTTGGGCCAAGACCCTTCTCGCGGTCAGTTAACAAGCAAAGGCCGGCGGACGCATAAATGCGCGGCTGCTTCGGACGTTTGCCCGGCACTCCTGGCCGGCTTCCTGCTCCCGTATCGCAAGCGATGAGCCCCCCGCGCCCGTCGGCACCTCCCCCGGGTTTATAGTTGCTTTTCCGGCGAGGCCTGCTATTTTTCCGCCGTCCGGGCGCGGCTGGCGCGCTCCACCCAGAAAGGGCCCCACCGTGGTCGCCATCCTGCAGCATCCCCTGTCCACCGACGGCACAACCGTTGATACCACGCTGTTCAGCCAGATCGGCGACGACATCGAGCGCCAGGGCTACAGTGTCCGCCCGGCGGCCCTGCCGGAAGACGTCACCCGGGCCCTGTCTGTATGCCAGGCCGGGCTGGCAGAGCAGAGCTACCGCCGTGCGGGGATCGGGCGTGGCGATGATTACCTGAAGAACGGGTTCGTGCGCACCGATGAAATCTGCTGGATCACCGGGGCGACGGCAGAGGGTGCTCAGTGGATCGACTGGGCCGGTGGCCTGCAGACCTATCTCAACCGGCGCTTCTTCCTCGGGCTGTTCTCGTTCGAGAGCCATTTTTCCCATTACGCGCCGGGGGATTACTACAAGCGCCATTACGACGCCTTTCGCGGTGAAGCAAACAGGGTGCTTTCACTGGTGGTGTACCTGAATCCGGGCTGGCAGGCGGCGGATGGTGGCGAGCTGGTGCTGTATCGCGATGATGCGGACCGGGAGGGTACCCGGGTGGTTCCCTTGTTGGGGACCATCGTCACGTTCCTGAGCGAGGAATTCCCCCACGAAGTGCTGCCCGCACGCCGGGACCGTCACGCGGTGGCCGGCTGGTTCCGCGTCAATACTTCCTCTGAAGGCAGGGCGGACCCGCCCCAGTGATGCGGGGCCGGGTGGCGCCCTAGTAACGCGTCTCCGCCATCCCGGAAAACTGTTTGGCCAGGTAGGTGGCGTAGTTGTCGGTCATGCCCGAGAGAAAATCCACGGCGCGCATGAAACACTGGTAGATACGTTCCTGTTCCGGCAGCTGGTCCAGCTCCGGGGGAAAGCTGTGCCGGCCGATCAGGTCGATAATGCGCTCATGCCGGTAATTGCTGTCGTCTTTCAGGGCATAGCTCAGTGCTGCCTCGATCAGCCCGTCGAGCAGGTTGCCGATGACTTCGAAGGCGCCGATTTCCAGCTCCACCTTGCGCGGGTGTTCGAACACCTTGGTCTTGGCCAGCTGTTTGGCGTTTTCCACCACGTCGCGTACCGCGGGTTCGCAGTGGGAAATGAGGTCGCCTTTCAGGGTGCCGGCCAGCAGGGCGTCGTGGTTAGCAAGAAAGGCCTCCACGCCGGCTTCGATAAAGCGCTCGATGATCTTGCCGCGCAGCAGTGCCGCCTTGCGGCCGACGCGGATATCGGAGTGCACCAGGTCACGGACTTCCTTGCTGTCCGGGAACGCCGGCGCCAGCAGGGCCAGCACCTCGTCCCAGTGCAGCAGGTCCATTTCCAGGCCGTCTTCCAGGTCAATAATGGCGTAGCAGAAGTCGTCTGCGGCCTCCATCAGGTAGGCCAGGGGATGGCGGGCATAATGTTGTTCCCCCACCGGGGTCAGTCCCACGGCGTCACAGACCTCGGCAAATGCCGCCTGGTCGGCCACGAAGGCGCTGTACTTGCCCGGGCGCGGGCAGCCGTGGCGCACGCTGTCGTGGGACAGCCAGGGATATTTGAGGAACGTGGCCAGCGTGGCATAAGTCAGCCGCATGCCGTCTTCATACAGGTGATATTCGCTCTTGGTCAGGGTGCGAAAGCCCTCGGCATTGCCCTCGAACATTTCCAGGTCGGAGCGCTGGTCGTCATTCAGGCGGGCCAGGTAGGCCTTGCCCTTGTGCTGGAACCAGGCGCGGATGGCGCGCTCGCCCGTGTGGCCGAACGGCGGGTTGCCGATGTCGTGGGCGAGGCAGGCAGACTGGACGATGTCGCCGAGATCCGTGGCCGCCACGTTGTCCGGCAGCAGCCCGCGCGCCTGCAGGCGTTCGCCCACGCGAATGCCCAGGGTGCGACCCACACAGCTCACTTCTAGGCTGTGCGTCAGGCGGTTGTGGACATGGTCGTTGGTGGCCAGCGGATGCACCTGGGTCTTTCGTGCCAGCCGGCGAAACGCGCCGGAGAAGATGATCTTGTCATGGTCGCGCAGGAAGGCGGTGCGCCCGCTTTCGTCCTTCTCGCCGCGATTGCCCAGCCGTTTGCGGTTGAGTAGTTGTTGCCAGTCCATTCACTGCTCCATGGATAATGCTGCGGGGTTGCCCTGAAAGGCACCCCCTATGGGAAGCATACCTGTGTTGAATGGAAATGTGGCTCTCAGGGCGGATTGGCGATGCTACACTCTGGCGCTCGCGGGCCGCGTTGCGCTGACGGGTCCGTTTCGGGAGTGTTATCGGAGGGAAGACAACAATGAGTACTGTTTACGATTTTGTGGCTGACAGCCTGACCGGTGATCCGGTCAACCTCGAGGCGTACCGTGGCAAGGTACTGCTGATCGTCAACACGGCCAGCAAGTGCGGGTTTACCCCGCAGTACAAGGGCCTGCAGAAACTGTTCGAGAAATACGAAGAGCAGGGCGTCATGGTGCTGGGGTTTCCCTGTAACCAGTTCGGCCACCAGGAGCCCGGTGCCGGGGACCAGATCAGTGAGTTCTGCGAGCTGAATTACGGGGTGTCCTTCCCCATGTTTGCCAAGATCGACGTCAATGGCGACAACGCCCACCCCCTGTACAAGCATCTCAAGCAGGAAGCGCCGGGGCTGCTGGGCAGCAAGGGCATCAAGTGGAACTTCACCAAGTTCCTGGTCAACCGTGACGGTGAGGTGGTCAAGCGTTACGCCCCCACCGACAAGCCGGAAGATATCGCCAAGGATATCGAGAAGTTGCTCTAGGCCCTCAGGCCAGCACAGGAAACGGGCGCCGCAGGCGCCCTTTTTTGTGCCCGGCGTTTGTGTCCTGGCCGGGTGCGCGGTACTGGCGCCAGCACCTGTTCGCCACGGTGCACGCGCTGCAATGATGCGCCATTTCAGGGCAGACTGGCGGCAATCCGGCCAGATAGCCCCATTTTTCCCGCTATCCAGAGCTGGCACACAAATTGCCCCTGTTACGCCATGCCGCAAGGCAAATGACGCACTGGCCCTCCGCCGGTGCCGAACAGGTCGAACAGGAGAACAAACAATGCGTACTCGCTTGCTGAAGCCCTTCACGGGCATGATGGCCCTTTTGCTGGCCCTGGTGGCGTTTGCCGCACCGGTACAGGCCAAGGACAAATTCACCCTGGCATGGTCCATTTATGTGGGCTGGATGCCGTGGGAATATGCCGAGAAGAACGGCATCGTGAAGAAATGGGCGGACAAATACGGGATCGAGATTGAAGTCGTGCGGATGAACGACTACATCGAATCCATCAACCAGTTCACCGCCGGCAAGTTTGACGCCTGCATGATGACAAACATGGATGCCCTGACGATTCCCGCGGCCGGTGGCGTGGACACCACGGCACTGATCGTTGGTGACTTCTCCAACGGCAACGACGCCATCATCGTCAAGGAAGGCGAGTCGGTGAAGGACCTGGCCGGCAAGACCCTCAACCTGGTTGAGCTGTCGGTATCCCACTACGCACTGGCCCGCGCCCTGGACATGAATGGCATGTCCGAGCAGGACGTTTCCGTGGTCAACACCTCTGATGCCGACATGGTGTCCATCTACGGCACGCCTGACATTGAAGCCGTGGTGACCTGGAACCCGATGGTTGGCGAAATCATGGAACGTGATGATGCCACCATCGTGTTCGATTCCAGCCAGATCCCCGGTGAAATCATCGACATGACCATGATCAACACCGAGGTCCTGAATAAGCACCCGGAGTTGGCCAAGGCACTGACCGGCGCCTGGTATGAAACCATGGCCATCATGTCCGGCGACGACGAAAAGGCCAAGGCGGCCAAGACCATGATGGGTGAAGAATCGGGTACCGATCTGGCTGGCTATGAAGCCCAGCTGGCGGCCACCAAGATGTTCTATTCACCTCAGGAAGCTGTGGATTTCGTCACCAGCGATGCGTTGCCCACCACTATGGAAAATGTGGCCACCTTCTCGTTCGAGAAAGGCATCCTCGGTGAAGGCGCCGGCTCGCCGGAATTCATCGGTATCGAGTTCCCGGGTGGCAAGGTTTACGGGGACAAGAACAACATCAAGATGCGTTACACCGACACCTACATGAAGATGGCGGCTGACGGAAAGCTCTGATCCATCACCGGCCCACGCCCGCCTGTTGCGGGCGTGGGACTTTCCCCTTCATCGCTCTGCGGGCTCGTCATGCAGATCCGGATGTTCAAGACACTGTGGGGCTTCCAGGGCACCCTGGAGCAGGCCATCAGCGATGCCCTTGATGACGGCTACGACGGCATCGAGGCGCAACCACCCCTGGCACCGGAAGAGGCGGAACGCTGGCGCCAGCAGCTGAACAAGGCCGGCTTGCTCTACCAGGCAGAAATCTGCACCACCGGTTCCTACGTGGCGGACAGGCGGGCCACGCTGGCCGAGCACCTTGCTGATTTTGAAGCCGGTGCGCGGGCGGCGCGGATCGCCGGTGCGCGGGCCATCTCCTGCCTCGGCGGCTGCGATGCCTGGCCGGCCGACCGCAGCGCCCACTTCTTTACCGAGGCCATGGCCATGGCCGACAAGCAGGGCCTGGCGGTCAGTTTCGAAACCCACCGCGGGCGCACCCTGTTCAATCCATGGATCACCGTGGAGATGCTGCGGCGTTTGCCGGACCTGCGCCTGACCGCCGACCTGAGTCACTGGTGTGTGGTGACCGAGCGGTTGCTGGATACCGAGCAGGAAGAGCTGGCCGCGGTCATCCCGCGGGTGGACCACATCCATGCCCGGGTCGGCTATGACCAGGGTCCCCAGGTGCCACACCCGGGGGCGCCGGAATACCAGCCGGCACTGGATGCCCATGGCCGTTGGTGGCAGTCGATGTGGGCGCAACAGCACCAGCGTGGCGCTGTCATTACCACCATGACCCCCGAATTCGGCCCGGATGGTTATCTGCAGGCGCAGCCGTTCAGTGGCGAGCCGGTGGGCGACCTGCGCGAGCTGAACCGGTGGATCGCTGAGCATCAGCGTGCCGCTTTCTCGCGCTGGCATCAGGGTGCACGTGGCTGAAATAAAGGAGAGCCCATGACCGACATGCCGGTCCTGAATGACGCAGAATTACCCGACAGTGAACGGGACCTGCTGGCGCAGGTGAAGGACGACTTCGGTTTTATTCCCAACCTTGAGCGCGTGCTGGCGCAGGCGCCCGCCGCCTTGCGCGGTTATGTGGCGCTCTGGGACCTGATCAGCGCCACCAGCCTGACGCCGTTGCAGCAACAGCTGGTCTGCCAGCAGATCAACCGGCTGCATGACTGCCACTACTGCATGGCCCACCACGATGTGCTGTTGCGGCAGGCGGGTGCCGATACCAACACCCGCCAGGCCCTGCTTGAGGATAAGCCACTGGCAGATGCTTCGCTGGAAGCCCTTCGGGCGTTTACTGTCGCGCTGGTGGAAAGCCGGGGCGTGGTGCCGCCTGACCAGCAGCAGGCCTTCCTGGCCGCGGGCTACAGCGCGCAACAGATGCTCGACATCATTCTGGTCCTGGCCTGCAAGGTGATCAGCAACTACAGCAACCATCTGGCGCACACGCCGCTGGAGCCGTTCGTGAAGCCGGTAACATGAGTGTGCCCGGCCACCTCAGGGCAGGTGAATTTCAGCCAACGACTGATTACACTGCGGCCATGGCAAAACGTGTGACCAAGGCAGACAGGCTGAATTTTATCCAGGCGTTACGGCGCCAGGATGATTGCTGGTCGGAATGTTTTGGCGACGAGTTTTACCAGCTGCACTTTTCTGACCTGTTCACCAAGATGTGGCAGGGCGGCAAGCCGGTGGCGCGTTCCACCGCCTACCTGTACATGGCCCACCTGAGCGAACAGACGGCAAAGAAGTATGTGAACCAGGCCATCGCGGCGGGCCTGCTTATGGAAATCCCCAATCCCCACGATGGGCGCTCACGGCTGATCCAGATTTCGCCAAAGCTGCAATCCAGCCTGGAGCGCTGGATCGACATCTCCGTACAGGCGTTCCGGGAACAACTCTGATCCCTCCATGTTCAGCCTGGCGGGGCCGGGTGCTGCGTTTCTGTTCGACATGATCACACCGGTGGTTGACCCGCCCGGACACTGCCTGTATAAATACCGGTAAATTTACCGCTATATGGGTGATGGAGATGGCCAGTAACCGGATTCTGCCGCTTCTCACCGGCTACTCGCGTTATGACAAGACATTGTCCACCCGGGGCCGGGGCGAGGGCACGGTCATTACCGCGCCGATCCTTGCCTATCTGGTGGAGGGGCCGAACGGCCGGGTGCTCTACGACGTGGGCTGTGATTTCAGCAAGGTGGAGCAGCCCGCTGAGCGGCAGCGTTATTACGGCGACTTTCCCTTCGGCGCCCCGGAGATGAGCGCTGAACAGCGCACCGTGGTCTGGCTCGAGCGGCTCGGGTTGGCGCCGGCCGACCTGGACATGGTGGTGTGTGGGCACCTGCACTTCGACCATGCCGGGGGCTTGTGTGACTTTCCGGGCTGCGATGTCTGCGTCCATGAGCGTGAGTTGGCAGCGGCACGCAATGGTGCTGATGAAGCCTACTTCGACGGTGAAGCACAGGTGCCGGTGAACTGGCACTGTGTCACTGGCGACCGGGAGCTGATGCCCGGTGTGCGGTTGCTGGAAACGCCGGGCCACACGGCCGGGCATTACAGCCTCTGGATCGAGCGTGAGCAGGGCAGGCCCATTGTCCTCGCCGGCGATGCAGCCGACCTGCAGGAAAACCTGGATGACGAAGTGGCACCGGGACTGTGCTTTGACGAGCAGCAGGCGCTGGGCAGCATTGGCCGGCTCAACGACCTGGCAGCAACGGAAGATGCCTGGTTATGGCCCAACCATGACCTGGCCTTTTTCAACGGCCTGAAAGCATTTCCACAGAGGTACTGAATCATGCAACGCGTATGGAAAGATGCCCGCGGACGGCGGATGAACCTGATGGCCCTGTCCTATGCCATCGGTGCCTGGTTGCTGGGCTGGGCCGGCCTGTTGTCGGGTTCCTGGCTGCTGGCGATTCCGTCCACCCTGTTGCTGGGGCACAGCATGGTCATCGCTGCCTACATGATTCATGAATGTGCGCATAACACGGTGTTTCGCAACAACCGCCATAACGCGCAACTGGGCAAGGCGCTCAGCTGGCTGGTGGGTGGCTGCTATGGCTCCTATGAAGGCATTCGCAACAAGCACTTCCGTCACCATGTGGATCGCGCCGATGTGGTGGCGTTTGATTACCGCAATTTCCTGCGCCGCCGGCCGTGGCTGCTGAAGATTATCCAGGGCGCCGAGTGGTTGTGGATCCCGGCAACGGACCTGTTGATGCATGCCTTTGTCATTGCCGCGCCGTTCCACCTGGACTCGTATCGCAAGGAAAAGCCGCTGGTGGTGCGTGCGGCCATCATTCGTCTTGCGGTGTTCGCGGCCATCGGCTGGTACCACTGGCCGGCACTGCTGGGCTACGCCGTGGCCTACTGCCTGTTCCTGATTGTTTTACGCACCATGGACATGCACCAGCACACCTTTGATGTGTCTTTCTCGCTGGATGCGAAGGTCGACCGTGACAAGTACGACCGGGCCTTTGAAGACCGCAATACGTTCTCAAACCTGATCTCGCGGCGTTACCCGTGGCTGAATCTGCTGGTGCTCAATTTCGGCTACCACAACGCCCACCACATCAAGCCCACCGCGCCCTGGTACGATCTGCCGGCGTTGCACGCAACCCTCGAGGGCACAGAGCAGGACAATGGCATCAGTTTCCTGACCATCATGAAGAGCTATCACCGTTTTCGTGTGCGCCGCGTGCTGCATGAGGACTTTCCGGACACCGATATTGGCAGTGGCGAGCAGCGCGGCCAGGACTTTGTCGGTGTCTATGGCGTCTCGTTCCTGACCGCGCTGTGATGGCGCCGTCCATGGCCTGGTTGTTCCTGCTCGCGGCCGGGCTGGCGGAGGTGGTGGGCACCATTCTGCTGAAATATTCCCAGGGCTTTTCGCGGCCACTGCCGACGGTCTTCTGCCTGGTTTTCATGATCGGCAGCCTTGGCCTGCTCGGCCTCGGCACCCGCCATGTGCCAATCAGTGTGGCCTATATTTTCTGGACCGGTTTTGGCGCCTTTGGTGCCGTGGTGGGTGGTGCGGTGCTCTTCGGCGAGCCGCTGACCGCAGCGCGAATCGGCTGCATCATGCTGGTGGTGGGCGGTGTCATCGGCCTGTACATGACCGGCGACGTCTGAGCGCGGCATCAGCGGTCGAAGGGGGCAATAAAAAAAGGGGCGCAGCTGCGCCCCTTTTTTCCTGATACGGCTGTATCACAGACGCTGGTCGGAGGCGTCTGCCGGCAGTACGTACTTGAGGTCGTAGAGCAGGTGCTCCGGTTTCCCCAGGGCGCGCAGTTCGTCCACTGACATGGCCTTGAACTGGTCATGGCCCACCGCCAGCACCACCAGGTCATAGGCGCCTTTTTCCGGTGTCGCCGTGAGCGTCAGGTCATATTCGTGGCGGGCATCGTCTGCACTGACCCACGGATCATGCACGTCCACCTGCATGTCGTACTCGCGCAGCCCGTTGATCAGGTCGACAACGCGGGTGTTGCGCAGGTCCGGGCAATTTTCCTTGAAGGTCAGGCCCAGCACCAAAGCGCGTGCGCCGCTCACAGTAATCTTCTTCTTCAGCATGGCCTTGACGATCTCACCGGCCACCCAGCTGCCCATGCCGTCGTTGATGCGTCGCCCGGCGAGAATGATCTCCGGGTGGTAGCCAATGGCCTGCGCCTTGTGCGTCAGGTAGTAGGGGTCGACGCCGATGCAGTGGCCGCCCACCAGCCCGGGGCGGAACGGCAGGAAATTCCACTTCGTGCCTGCGGCCTTGAGCACTTCCTCGGTGTCGATGCCCAGGCGGCTGAAGATCATGGCCAGTTCATTGACCAGGGCGATGTTGAGATCGCGCTGGGTGTTCTCGATCACCTTGGCGGCTTCCGCCACGCGAATGCTGCTGGCCAGATGGGTGCCTGCGGTAATGATCGAGCCGTACAGGGCATCCACCAGTTGTGCGGTTTCGTCATTGGAGCCGGACGTCACCTTCATGATGGTGGTGACGCGATGCTCCTTGTCGCCGGGATTGATGCGCTCCGGGCTGTAACCGGCAAAAAAGTCCCGGTTGTAGGTCAGGCCGGACACCTTCTCCAGCACCGGCACACACTCTTCTTCGGTGGCGCCGGGGTAGACCGTGGACTCGTAAATGACGATGTCGTCTTTTTTCAGCACGGCACCGATGGTTTCGCTGGCCCGGCGCAGTGGCGTCAGGTCGGGGCGCTTGTGGGCATCGATGGGCGTCGGCACGGTGACGATGAAGGTATTGCAGGCGCGCAGGTCTTCCGGGTCGTGGGAAAATGTCAGCCCGGGGGAGGCCGCCAGTTCCTCGCCGCTCACTTCCAGCGTGCTGTCGTGGCCCTCCTGCAGCGCGGCGATGCGCGCCTGGTTGACGTCGAAGCCCACCACCTTGCGGTGCTTGCCGAATTCCACTGCCAGTGGCAGACCCACGTAGCCCAGGCCGATGATGGCCAGGGAAATATCAGACAACTTGTCAGGCACGAACCCTCTCCTGTGTATGCCGGTCGCCCCCTCCCGGAGCCGGGCAATTGTACAGCAACTGATCTGCCGGGAGAGATACGTCACCACGGCTGGTCCGACAATGGCCCGGGGCGGCGCAGTCAGTGATAGCGTGTATAGTCAGTAGATCAGCGTATCGCCACCGCGGGCGGCGGTGCCAGGACAGGAGGGAAGCCATGTCAGAAGCGAGCAAGAAAGTCAGTGATGTAATGGCCCGGCATCCGGCCAGCATCAAGGTGGGCACGGATATCACCGACGTTGTCGATATCCTGCTGCGCCTGAAGACCACCGGCCTGCCGGTGGTGGCGGACAACCGCAAGGTGGTGGGGTTCATCTCCGAGCAGGACTGCCTGCGCAGCCTGCTGGTGTCCAGTTACCACTGCGAGGGCTCGCCTGTGGTGGAGGACATCATGCACATTGATCCCTACACCCTGGCGGCAGAAGACAACCTGGTGGATGTGGCCAACCTGATGATCATGCAGAAGCCGAAGATCTACCCGGTGGTGGATGACAGCGGCACCCTGGTGGGCCTGTTGACCCGCGGGCATGTGCTCAACGCGCTCAAGGACAGTCGCCAGCACTGCGATGCCGGGTAAGCTCCCCGGGCATTCATCACACGCAGCAGGGGAGAAACATGCACTACCAGGATATCCAGTACCAGGTCGCGGACCGCATTCTGACCATTACCCTCAATCGCCCGGAGCGCATGAATGCGTGGACCCTGCGCATGAAGGACGAGATGATCGATGCCCTGGCGCGGGCCAATGCCGATGATGACATACGCGTCATCGTGGTAACCGGCGAGGGCAAGGCGTTCTGTGCCGGCATGGAACTGGTGCGGCCAGAGGGCAATATCTTCGGTTACGACATTCCCCAGGGCGACACCCTCAACATCGACGAGATCCGCGACTCCGGCGGTGAACTGTCGCTGGCCCTGTTCCAGTCGCGCAAGCCCGTGATCGCCGCCATCAACGGCGCCGCCGTGGGCATTGGCATCACCATGACCCTGCCCATGGATTTCCGCATTGCGGCCGAAGGCGCCAAGATCGGCTTTGTCTTCACCCAGCGCGGCGTGGTGCCGGAGGCGGCGTCGAGCTGGTTCCTGCCGCGCCTGATCGGCATGCAGAAAGCCATGGAGTGGGTGCTCACTGGCGAGATTTTCCCGGCCGAAGAGGGCCTGGAGGCCGGCCTGTTTCACAGCCTGGCGCCGCGGGGCGAGGTGCTGGAAGCGGCCTATGCCCTGGCGCGGCGGTTGATGCACAAGACCTCGGCGGTGTCCCAGGCCCTCGCCCGGCAGATGCTCTGGCGCAACCCGAACTTCGATCACCCGATGCATGCCCACGCGGTGGACTCGCGGCTGATGTACCTCAGCAGTGAGCGCCTGGACGGCCGGGACGGCTTCAAGGCTTTCCTGGAGAAGCGTGAGCCGGTGTTTGACGGCAAGGTATCCAGCGATATCCCGGCCGATTTCCCCTGGTGGCCGGAACCGCCCCTGCGCTAAACCCGCATTATTAATGTGGCTTTGCGTAGCAGTTACGTACAAGGCCTTGATGTGTCCTTCCCGTAAGCTCGGCGCATAATGATGACAATGCGTGACACACGGAGGGACGCATCATGCGCAACCTGGAACAATTCCTGTCTGACTATGGCGACAGCCACCAGAACCCGCTCAACCAGTGGATTCACTTCATCTGCGTGCCGGTCATCCTGATCAGCTCCCTGGCCCTGTTGTGGCTGGTGCCGCTGGGCAGCTGGCTGGGTCTGGAAGGCAGTGCCGCCTACTGGGTCAACGGCGGCACCCTGCTGGGCGTGCTCGCCGGCATCGTCTACCTGCGCCTGGGCATCGGCGTGTTTGCCCTGATGGTGGGCTGGTTTGCCCTGTCCGTGGCGGTGATCATGGCCATCGAGAGCGCCGGCTGGTCCCTGGGCTGGATCGCGCTGGCGGCCTGGGTGGCTGCCTGGATCGTGCAGGTCTACGGCCACAAGGTGGAGGGCAAGAAACCGTCGTTCGTGGATGACCTGATTTTCCTGCTGATCGGGCCGATATTCGTGTCCGTGGAAATTGCCGCCAAACTGGGTTTGCCGGTACCTTATGTGCAGGGCACGCACCACCAGGACGCCACGCCCGACAAAGGATAATTGCCCGCGCCCGGCCAGCGCTGGCGCTGGCCGGCAAGGCCCCGCGCTGCTGGCTGGCGCCCTGACGGGGATCACCAGTGCCGGACAGCAACCGGGAACAGCAGCGCGGCCTCTTCTACCTGTGGCACGACCACTTCCTGCTGCTGGCCCACGGCCACCAGAATACCGCCCACCGACACGTGGCCGCGTCCCTGATCATCGGTATGGACGGCCCGTTGCGGGTGCAGGTGGATGGCCACTGGCATGAAGGGCGCCTGTTCCTGGTGGCACCGGAGCGGGAGCAGGCGCTCGAGTCCGACGGGCGCCTGCTGGTGGCCCATTTCGACCCTGACACCTGGTACTGGCGCCAGCTGGTCTCGCGCACCCGGGGCGAGGGTTTCTACGCCGGCGCGTTGCCCGCTGACTGCCCCGGCATGGATGAGCTTGATCGCGGCGATTGCCAGCGCGCCCGTGTATGGCTGGACGACATCTGCCGTCTGCTCAGTGATACCCACGACAGCCTGGACCCGCGCGTGGTCCAGGTCACCTCCGCTTTGCGCGCCGGCATGCCTGAGCAGCTGGACCTGGCCGGGCTGGCGCGGCTGGCCGGCGTGTCCGAATCGCGCCTGACCCACCTGTTCAAGGATGCCACCGGCGTCACCCTCAAGCGCTTTTTGCTGCACCTGAAGATCCAGCGCGCCCTGCGCTACTGGAGCCCGGGCATGACCCTGACCCAGCTGGCCGCCGATGCCGGCTTCTATGACCAGCCGCACCTGGTGCGCACCGCGCGCGCCATGTTTGATGCATTGCCATCGCAGTGGATCAGCGAGGACGCCATGCGGCTGGTGCGCTGCAGCGACTGAGGGCCTTGCGGGTGTTCGTGACCGCCACAAGTCCTTACTATTGACGGCGCCAACCACCAACACGGGGAGAGCTGTTGATGAAGAAGGAAACCATTGCCATTCATGGCGGATTTGCCGGAGACCCGGAAACCCATTCCGTTGCCGTGCCGGTCTACCAGACCACCAGTTACTATTTTGATGACACCCAGCACGGTGCCGACCTGTTTGACCTGAAAGTGCCGGGCAACATCTACAGCCGCATCATGAACCCCACCAATGCGGTGCTGGAACAGCGCTGTGCCGAGCTCGAGGGCGGCATCGGGGCGCTGGCCATGGCATCGGGCATGGCGGCCATCACGGCCAGCATCCAGACCCTGGCCCGCGCCGGCGACAACATCGTCTCGGTGAGCCAGCTGTATGGCGGCACCTATAACCTGTTTGCGCACACCCTGCCGACCATGGGTATTGATGTGCGCATGGCACCCGGTGACGACCCGGCAGCCATCGCGGCGCAGATTGATGACAACACCAAGGCGGTGTTCTGTGAATCGATTGGCAACCCGGCGGGCAACATTGTCGACCTGAAGGCGCTGGCGGACGTTGCCCACGAGAAGGGTGTGCCGCTGATTGTCGATAACACGGTGGCGACCCCGGTGCTGTGCCGGCCGTTCGAGCATGGTGCCGACATCGTCGTGCACTCGCTGACCAAGTACATGGGTGGTCATGGCACCACGGTGGCTGGTGTGATCGTCGATTCCGGCAAGTTCCCGTGGAAGGACAACCCGCGTTTTCCGCAATTCAATGAGCCGGACCCGAGCTACCACGGTGTGGTCTACGCCGAGGCCCTGGGCGAGGCCGCCTTCATCGGGCGTGCGCGTGTGGTGCCGCTGCGCAACATGGGTGGGGCACTGAGCCCGTTCAATGCGTTCCTGATCCTGCAGGGCATCGAGACGCTGGCGCTGCGCATGGAGCGTCACTGCGAAAATGCCCAGGTGGTAGCGGAATTCCTGCAGGGCCATGACAAGGTCAGCTGGGTCAATTTCGCCGGCCTCAAGGACAACAAGTACCACGGCCTGGCGCAGCAGTTCATGGATGGCAAGGCGTCATCGATCCTCAGCTTTGGTATCCATGGCGGCCGTGAAGCGGGCGCCCGCTTCATTGATGCACTGCAGATGATCAAGCGCCTGGTGAACATTGGTGATGCCAAGTCCCTGGCCTGTCACCCGGCCACCACCACGCACCGTCAGCTCAATGAAGATGAGCTGAAATCAGCGGGTGTCAGTGAGGATATGGTGCGCCTGTCTGTGGGTATCGAGCACGTGGACGACATCATTGCCGATATCACCCAGGCCCTGGACAAGGTCTGATCAGGGCCCGTCCGGGCTGTTGTACTGTTCACGAAAACGGGCCGGCGATACGCCGGCCCATCGTTTGAAGGCCTTGGAAAACGCGCTCTCGTCCGAGAACCCCAGCTCCGTGGCCACACTGATGACTTTCTCGCCCCGCGCCAGTCGTTGCTCGGCCAGCTCGCGCAGCACCTGTTCGCGTACCTGGCGAAAGCTCACGCCCTCATCGGCCAGCAGCCGTGTCATGTTGCGCCCGCTCATGCCCAGTTCGTCCCCGATGCGTTCCTTGCCAAACGCCGGCTGTTGACGCAGCAGCGTGATCACACGGCTGGCCAGGCCGTCCTGCTGCAGTGACTGCATCTGCTGGTCGGCGAGGGTGCGTAGCTGTTCACGCAGTGCCGCGTTGGCCTGTATCAGCGGTGTATCCAGCAGGCCGGGGTCGAACAGCAGGGCATTGTCCTGCTGCTCGAAAGTCACCGGGCATCCCAGCAGTGCCTCGTAGCGGGCGGTGTCATCCAGCGGCGCATGGCGGAACTGGACGCCGGCGGGGCGAAACACCTCGCCGGTGCTCCACTGGCTCAGCTGGATCATGGCGGCCACCACGGCTTCCACCCGTTGCGCCACGCAGGCGGTAAACCGTGGCAGGTAACTCAGGCGCGCCACCATGGCGGTGCTGGACAGGGCAAAATCGCCGCCTTCGCCGACAATCGGGTGATAGTCCACCAGGGCCTGCAGGGAACTGCCGTAGTCCTCACAGCTGATCAGCAGCATGCCGGCCACGTCCAGGTGGCCCACCTGCAGTTGCTGGCCCAGGCTGATGCCCACCAGCGGATCGGCAGAGCTGTCCACGAACGCCTGCCAGAGCTGGTCCTGGTCGGCCAGCGCGACGCGATCGCCGTCTGCGCCCGGCGTTGGCAGGGGCAAACCCAGGCGTTCTGCCGCCTGCAGGATGGCCTGACTGTAGCGTAATGTGACCGAGGGCATGTTTTCCCGTTTTAACCAGTGCTTGTCCTGAATCACCGGGGCTTTGGCCCCGGCGCTGCCAGTATGCTATGGCTATCGTGAAAAACAAAAGGTGGACTCACCATGTATGCAGTCATTGGCGCCGGCCCCATGGGCCTGTGTACAGCGCGCAACCTGAAAAAATACGGCATCGATTTTGTCGGCTTTGAAATTCACAGCGATGTGGGCGGCCTGTGGGACATCGATTCGTCCACCAGCACCATGTATGACACGGCGCACCTGATTTCATCCAAGCGCATGACCGAGTTCACCGAGTTCCCCATGAAGGAATCAGTGGCGACCTATCCGCATCACTCGGAACTGAAAGCCTACTTTCGTGATTACGCCAGCCATTTCGGCCTGTATGACCATTACGAGTTCAACACGGAAGTGGTCAGCGTGACGCCGGAAGGCGAGCAGTGGCGGGTAGTCACCCGGTCGGGCAGTGAAGAGCAGTCGCGCCTTTTTGATGGCGTGCTGGTGGCCAATGGCACCCTGCATCATCCGCACATGCCGAAGCTGCCTGGCGACTTCAGCGGCGAGCTGATGCATGCCAGCACGTATCGCAGCCCGGAAGTGTTCAAGGACAAGCGCGTGCTGGTGATCGGTTGCGGCAACTCGGGCGCTGACATTGCCGTTGATGCTGTGCACTTCGCCCGCTCGGTGGATATTTCCGTGCGCCGTGGTTATTACTTCCTGCCCAAGTTCCTGATGGGCAAGCCGGTGGACACCCTCGGCGGCCGTATCAAGTTGCCGCCCCGGCTCAAGCAGATTGTCGATGGTTTGCTGGTGCGCGCGGTGATGGGCAAGCCCAGCGACTATGGCCTGCCCGATCCGGACTACCGCATGTATGAATCCCATCCGGTGATCAACTCGCTGATCCTGCATCACCTTGGCCACGGCGATATTCATGCGCGCCGCGACATCCGTGACATCCAGGACAAGACCGTCTTCTTCAGCAATGGCGAGCAGGCCGAGTATGACCTGATCCTGATGGCCACCGGCTACGAGCTGCATTACCCGTTCCTTGACCGTGAGTACATGAACTGGCCAGAGGGCGCCGGTGCACCACAGCTGTACCTGAACGTGTTCAATCCGGCGCAGCCCAACCTGTTCATCATGGGCATGGTGGAGGCAGCCGGCCTGGGCTGGGAAGGGCGCAACGAACAGGCAGAGATGGTGGCACTGTACCTGCGCCAGCGCGCCGACAACGCCCCGTCGGCAAAACGGCTGCAGCAGACCATTCGTGACAAGGCTTCAATCCGGCTGGATGGCGGTCTCAACTACCTGCAACTGGACCGCATGGCTTACTACGTCAACAAGGAAGCCTACCGTGGCCAGGTCCGTGACACGGTCAAGGCACTGCGCGCTGATATGAGTAACGCACGAACGCAGGCGGCCTGAGCAGATCATGCTATCTGACAATGTGATGATTGATTTCAATCCGGCCAGCCTGTTGCTGCTCAACGGGATCCTGGCGCTGATGATGTTCGGTGTGTCCCTGACGTTGCGCCTGGACGATTTTCGCCGCGTCATTCGTGAGCCGGCGGCGCCGGTGATCGGTCTGGTGGCCCAGTTCCTGTTACTGCCGGCACTGACCTGCCTGGTGACCTGGTGGTTGCGGGTGGACCCGTCGCTGGCCCTGGGCATGATCCTGGTGGCGTCCTGTCCCGGCGGCAGTTTTTCCAATGTCATGACCTGGCTGGGACGCGCCAATGTGGCCGTGTCGGTCTCCATGACGGCGGTCTCCAGTCTGGCGGCCATTGTGCTGATGCCGCTGAACTTCGGCTTCTATGGCTGGCTCAACCCCTACACGCGCCAGCTGCTGGTGGACATCAGCATTGATCCGGTTCGGCTGCTGTTGCTGGTGGTGGCAGTGCTGGGTGTGCCGCTGGTGGTCGGCATGACGGTGGGGCAGCGTTATCCGGCGCTGGCCCGGCGCAGCGAGAAACCCCTGCGGGTGTTTTCCCTGCTGGTGCTGCTCGGTTTTGCCGGCATTGCCTTTGGCAACAACCTGGCGCTGTTTGTGGAGCACTTCCACACCTTCTTCTGGCTGGTGGTGGGGCACAACATACTGGCCCTGCTTACCGGTAACCTGGCGGCGCGCGCCGCGCGCCTGCCGGTGGCAGACCGGCGGGCCGTCACCATGGAAGTGGGCATACAGAATTCCGGTCTCGGCCTGGTGGTGCTGTTTACGTTTTTCCCGCAAGCGGGCGGCATGATGATGATCACCGCTTTCTGGGGCGTCTGGCACCTGGTCTCGGGCCTGGCCCTGGCAACAATCTGGTCGCGAGGACATTTTCCCCATGACAGGACATGAACAGGCAGCAACGGCACCGGTGGTGCTGATCACCGGTGCCGGCGGTTACATTGGCGGCCAGCTGGGCGAACGCCTGGCGGCGCACTGCACCGTGGTGGGTGTCGATATCCGGCCGCAGGAAACCGCGGGTTTCCCTGTGCACGTGATGGACATTCGTGACCCGGCCCTGGCCGGCCTGATGCGCGAGCACGGTGTCACCCATGTGGTCCACCTGGCAGCGGTGCTGGGTGACAGCGGTGACCGCGCCCGCGATTACGATATCGACGTCAATGGTACCCGCAATGTACTGGATGCCTGCTGTGATGCCGGTGTGGGCCATTTCACCGTCACCAGTTCGGGTGCGGCCTATGGGTACCACGCAGACAATCCCGACTGGCTGTCGGAAGAGCATCCCCTGCGCGGCAATCCGGAATTCGCCTATTCCGATCACAAGCGCCTGGTGGAAGAACTGCTGGCCGACTACCGCCAGCGCTTCCCGCACCTGAAGCAGCTGGTGCTGCGTCCGGGCACGGTGCTCGGCGCCGCCACCGGCAACCTGATCACGCAGTTGTTCCAGCGCCCCAAAATACTCGCCATTCGCGGCAGTGATTCGCCGTTCGTGTTTATCTGGGATGAGGATGTCATTGCCATTATCGAGAAGGGCATTCGTGACAGCGCTGAGGGCATCTACAATCTTGCCGGCGACGGTGCCCTGACGGTAACCGACATTGCCCGGGAGCTGGGCAAGCCGGTGCAGGTAATGCCGGCGACGCTGCTGAAAGTGGTGTTGGGCGTGGGCAAGGCCCTGGGCCTGACCCGCTACGGTCCGGCGCAGGTGAACTTCCTGCGTTATCGCCCGGTGCTCAGCAACCGCAAGCTGAAACAGGATTTTGGTTATACGCCCGCGAAAAGCTCGCTGGAAACGTTCCGTTTCTACATCGAGCATGCCCGCGCACGAGGTGAACTGTGAGCCCTGTAACCCTGATTACCGGTGCGGCCAGCGGCCTTGGCTGGGCACTGGCGCAACGTTACTTCGCCCTTGGCCACCGGCTGGTGCTGGTGGACATGAATGAGCAACAGCTGCAGGCGCGTTGCCAGGAGCTGGGTGAGCCCAAACGACTGATGGCGGTCACGCTGGACCTGACTGACAGTGATCGCCTCAAGGGCCTGCTGGCGGATGTGGTGCTGCGTTTCGGTCGCCTGGATACGCTGATCAACAATGCCGGCATTACCCAGCGCTCGCTGGCGGCGGATACCGACCCGGCGGTGTTGCGCCGGGTCATGGCCGTGGACTGGCAAGCGCCGGTGGAGTTGGCATTGGCTGCCATTCCGTTGTTGCGTGACAGCCGTGGCAGCATCATCAATATCGGCTCCATGGCCGGCTGGATGCCGGTGCTCGGGCGCGCCGGCTATTGCGCTGCAAAAAGCGCGCTGGCGCAGAGTTTTGAAGTGATGCGGGTGGAGCTCGCCGGCGACGGCATTCATGTGCTGATGGTGTACCCGTCTTTCCTCGATACCCCCATCGAGCAGAATGCGCTGGGCCATGACGGCAAGCCGGCCCGCCACGCACGCTCCACCACCGGGCAGATGCGCAGCGCCGACTGGATGGCGGAGAAAATTGTGGATGCCCATGCAAAACGCCGTGCGCGCCTGTTCCCGGATCGGCTGTCCAGCTTCGGCAGCATTCTCTGGCGGCTGTGGCCGTCACTCTACCTGCGCCTGATGACCCGCCGCTTCGCCAGTGAGCTGGAACAATGAGCCTGGCATTGCTGTGGCTCGGGGCCTGCATCCTGCTGGCCTATACCGTGGAAGCCATCACCGGCTTTGGCAGTATCGTCATTGCACTGTCACTGGCAGCGCTGGTGTTGCCGCTGGACCAGGTGATGCCGATCCTGGTGCCGCTCAACATTGTCATGACCGGTTACCTGTCATGGCGCCTGCGCCGGCAGGTGCACTGGCCCTTGCTGGGCCGGCTGATCCTGCCGCTGATGCTGCTGGGTACGGCGCTGGGTTATGGCCTTCGGCCGTGGCTGGGCGACCAGCTGGTACGCATGTTGTTTGGCGCACTGGTGGTCTGGTTTGCCGGTCGTTCACTGTGGGCCATGCGCCACCAGGTGCAAGCGGTATCGCGCCCGCGCTGGCAGACGCGTCTGTGGATCGGCCTTGCGGGTGTAACGCACGGCCTGTTCGCCTCAGGCGGCCCGTTGCTGGTCTATGGCCTCACCGGTGTGGCGCTGGACAAGGCCCGCTTCCGCGCCACCCTGATCCTGGTCTGGTTCTGCCTCAACAGCGCCCTGACGCTGGCCTTTGCCGCAGACGGTTCGTTGTTGCCCGCGCTCCCCACCGTAGCCCTGTATCTGCCGCTACTGCCACTGGGTATCCTGCTGGGCGAATGGGCGCACCAGCGTGTGGATGAAAACCGTTTCCGCCAGCTGGTGCTGGTGCTGCTGCTGGTGGCCGGTGCTGCGTTGTTGTGGCCGCGCTGATCCTTACCCTCACCCCAACCCCGGCCCTCACCCCAACCCCTCTCCCGGAGGGAGAGGGGCTAAAAGAAAGCTGGCCGGACGGGTACCCTCTCCCTCCGGGAGAGGGACAGGGTGAGGGCTCCCTCTGGGTCTCGAGCCAACGCCAGGTGATAGCAACATGAGCGACATCCAGATCAAAACCGTGACCGGCACGGGCGTGCTGCCCTGGCTGGAGCCGGTGGCCCGCCTGCGCATCCGCGTGTTCCGTGAATTTCCCTACCTGTATGACGGTGAGTGGCAGTACGAGCGTGACTATCTGGCGGCCTATGCCGAGTCGCCGGACAGTGTTGTGGTGCTGGCCCTTGAGGGCGATACCGTGGTTGGCGCCAGTACCGGCCTGCCGCTGGTCCATGCCGACCCGGCGTTCCAGGCGCCGTTTCCTCGCCACGGTTTCACCGTCGACGAGGTGTTCTACCTGGGTGAGTCGGTACTTGATACGGCGTACCGCGGCCGCGGCCTGGGGCATGCCTTTTTTGACGCGCGCGAGCAGCATGCGCGCCAGTGGGGCGCCCGGCACACCAGTTTCTGTGCGGTGATCCGGCCGCCCGATCACCCGCTGCGGCCGGCAGACTACCGCCCGCTGGACCCGTTCTGGCGCGGTCGGGGCTACCAGCCCGTGGCCGGCATGGAAGCGCGTTTTCCGTGGAAGGAGTGCGGCGAGGCCGCTGAAAGCACCAAATCGATGCAGTTCTGGGTGCGCACGGACTGACAGCTGCCCGAATTTTCCCCTGCACCTTGGCGCGCCGGCGGGGTATAGTCAGCCCTGTTCCATTGGTTGTTACTGGCAGGGAGCCATCATGCCTTTACCGTTTTCCCCCGGGGTCCGTCAGCTGGTTCTGGCTGCAACCCTCAGCGCATTTTCCAGTCTCGCCTGGTCCGCCCCCGTGGATGACCTGATCACCGAAGCACAACAGCGTGTTGAAGCCAGCGATATGGCCGGCGCCTACCAGCTGCTGTCTGATCGACGGTTCGAGTTTGCTGGCAACAAAGAGTTCGACTACTGGCTCGGTTTGCTGGCCGTGCGTAACGGCAAGCCGGCCGAGGCTATCTTTCCGCTGGAGCGCGTGCTGGCCGCAGATGCCAACCACGCCGGCGCCCGCCTGGAACTGGCCAGCGCCTATGTGGCCCTGGGCCAGCGTGAAAGCGCCCGCCGGGAACTGGCCCGTCTGGAAAAACTGGACCCGCCCGAAGCTGCGGAAAAACGCATCGCCGAGCTGAACGACGCGGTGGGCCGCCAGGAACAGACCCAGGCGCGCAACAACCGCGTCATTTTCGTCGGGCTCGAGGCCGGGCATGACGACAACGTGGGCACCTGGCCTGAAGGAAGGATCAATTTCGGCTTTTTCAGCCTGCCGTTCGAGCCGGTGAATTCTGCCTATCTCGCCTACCAGGGTGGCATCTGGCAACGCTTCGACATGAATGCTACCCAGTCCGTGGCGCTGTCGTTGAACGGCGCGTTCCGCGATAACGACCAGGAAGACGCCGAGCAGTTTGACCAGGACATCCTCAGCGGCAAGGCGGAGTGGGTGAACGACCTGGACGGCCGCCATGCTGTGGCGGTGGGCGTGGATGCCGGCGGCATGGACCTGGATGGCGAGAAGTATTACCGCCTCTACGGCAGCTATGCCGAGTGGCGGAACCAGGTGTCCAGCACCCGCAAATACTATGCGCGGCTCGGCGTGCATCGGGTGGATTTCGACCTCGACGAATACGACTACCAGCAATCCCGTCTGCAGACCGGCGTTACCTATCTGCTTTCCAATCGCTGGCGCCTCACGGCCGATATCAGTGCCGACTATGAGGCGGCAAAGAATGACCGTCCCGGCGGTGATGCCACTGTCTACGGGATCAGCTCATCACTGGCCTACCAGCTCACCAGTCGCCAGCGCGTTGGTGGCAGTGGTTTCCTGGCGTATGCCGATTATCGGCGCGATGTGCCGGCGGGACGGGCGTTTAATGTGCTGCCGGAATCACGGTCCGATAATAGGGCAGGTGCAGGGCTTTTCTGGGAGATGTACCCCAGCAACAGCGTCCAGGTGCGGGCACGGGTGGATTACCGTGAGCAGGATTCCAGCCTGGATATCTACGAATACGACCAGACCAGCGGTGCGCTGGCGGTCAGCTACTACTTCTGACGGGGAGGAAAAGGAATGCGATTCGTTACCCGAAATACGGTTCATTTGATCATGGCATTGATGCTGGCCACCTGCGCAGGACAGGCATGGGCGGCCAAGGCCGGGCAGATTCTTTTCTCCCGTGGCGTGGCAACCATTGTCGATGCCCAGGACAGCGCCCGTGGCGCGCGCGCCGGCAGCGATGTGTTCGAAGGCGAGCGTGTGGTTACCGGGCGCGGTGGCATCGTGCAGATATCGCTGACCGATGGCACCCTGGTGGGACTGCGCGGCAACAGTGATTACCTGATCAAGCGCCAGCAGTACCAGCCGGAAGTGGCTGAGGAAGAGGTGCAGGAAGAGTCTGTGATGGAACAGGCCGGGGAATTGTTCTCCGGCTGGATGCGTGTGGTTACCGGCGCCATTGGCAAGGCCAACCCGGAGCGGGTAAGCCACTCCACCTCGGTGGCCACCATCGGTATCCGCGGCACTGTCTTCCAGGTTATTCACGTGCCTGAAGAAGGCCTGCCGGGCTACCCGGATACGACACCGGGCACCTACCTGTTCCTCGAGGAAGGTGAAGTGCAGATTACCGGCGAGGGCGGCACCCGCACGGTGCGCCCGGGCGACGTGGTGTTTGTGCCCTTTGGTGGCGGCGCACCGGTGCCGGCACCGGAGAAGCAGGGCCTGTTCGAGGACAACGAGCTGGTTGAGGAATTTGACGAGGTAGAGGATTACGACGGCGAGCTGGACCTGACGGACCTGTCTGAAGACCTGAACGACACTGTCCTGGAACGCCTCACCAGCCTGCCGCCGCTGTTCAAGCCCCAAGCCATTGGCTGGAACAATGAAGGCTCTTCTTTTGTGAACCGGTTTGACGTCAGTGGAGATCCCTCAGCCACTGACAAAATCCTTGCTATCGAAACCGATGGGCTGACCTATTATCTCACCCGTATGTCATATCTGATTGAAGGGGACGCCTTTGTGGAGGCCAAACCCGGGTTGTTGCCGGGTGATCGCGGCTCCCATTTCCTGGCCGATGGCACCCAGATTCACTGGGGCGTCTGGGGCGCCGGTGATTACACCGTCGACCAGGGCTTCGGTGCCGGTCGCGAGCCGACCTTCGAGCCATGGCATTTCATGATTACCGACAATGTGCTGGCGCTGACGGATCTGCCCACGGCCGGCAACTTCACCTACGACTATGTGGGCGGCACGTCGCTGACACCGTTGGGTGGTGGCAATGTGGTGTCTATCACCGGGGGAAGCGTAGGCGTCAACTTCGGTTCCGGCGACATGCTGTTCACGTTGAACACGGACACCCTGGGCACCTTCAGCAGTGTTGGTGGCACCGGGCAGACCATATCCGATATGTACAATGGCTTCTTCGCGATGACTAACGGTGGTACTGAGACCATGACCATGGGTGGTTACTTCACGGGCGCCAATGCCGGTGGTCTGGTGACGACCATGGAAGTGAACGGAAACGGTACCTGGTATGGCACCGCGGCCTTTGCCAAGTGATCGCTGCCGACTGAAAAACGCCGCTTATGCGGCGTTTTTTTTGCGTCCATGTTTTGTCTTCCTGGGGATCAGGCGCTTGCGGCCTGTGCGTAGCGTTACGGCGCTTGCCGGAAAAGGGCGACGTTGCGGTCCGGGCAGTCCAGTGCCAGCCGGTAATGATGTGCCAGCCATTCCAGCGTGGCTGTGCTGTAGAAACTCACATGGGTGGGATCGCGCCGGTAATGCCAGCCGCCAAAATCCGCCCCGGCCTCACGCCAGCAGGTCATGACGGCGAGCCAGCCGCCGGGCCTGAGCAGTGACACCAGTTGTTGCCAGTCACGCCGCGGCTGGTGGAAATGCTCCACCACTTCCGTGCAGGTGACAAAATCGTATTGGCTCTCCAACACGTCTTGGCCAGGCTGGTACAGCGGGTCGTACAGGGCGACGCGGTGGCCTGCTTCTTCCAGCATGCGCGCCAGCGCCGGGCCCGGCCCGCAGCCGTAATCAAGGCCGCTGGCTTGCGGTGCCAGCCGTTGCAGCAACGGCGTTGCCAGGCGCGACAGGAAGCGCCGGTAGCCGGGATCATCCGGATCGTTTTCATGCAGGTCGTACTGCGCCTTTTCCTCGCTGGCCGGTGGCAGTTGTGCCGGATCAACAAACACCAGGTCACAGCGGGCGCAGTGGTGGTACTGGCGCCAGGCATCGGCAAAAAAAGCGTCGGTGAAAGTGCTTGTGCAGAGGGGACAGGCCATCGAAAAAATACCCGGCGAGTGAGGGCAACAGGGTAACCCGACAACGGCCCGGGCGCAGCTGTTTCAGCGTTGCTGTGATTGCGCCAGCAGGGTTTGCGCCAGCGCAGAAGGGTGCAGCCGCAGCAGGATACGTGCTGACTCGTCGTCATGGACAACATCATAGAGGCTGACGCCGCTGCCGGATTCTGCCAGTGGTTGCTGGAATGCATCGTCAGACACATCCACCAGCGCCGACAGATTTTCCACCAGCAACATGATCCGTGGCAGGGCGGCGTTGTCCGTATCCAGCACCACATAGTGGCCGGCGCTGCCGCTACTGTCGCCGTCGAGCAGGGCCGCCAGGTTCGCCAATGGCAGGGTCTGGTCGCGCCATGACGCTTCTTTCTGGATGCCACTGCGGGCCTGCCATTCGCCCACTTCCTGCACGGCGCAGCAATCGAGCAGCACCCGGTAAGCGTCGGCGCTGGCCTGCAGGTAACGGCTCATGAGGCCTCCAGCAATCTGGCCAGGTCCTGGGCGCCTGCCGCGGCCAGCTCTATCAGCCCGCTGGCTTCCAGCAGTAGCACCGGTTCGCCGTTACCGAGGATCGACGCCCCGGCGACCCCGGGCAATGCGGCGATATCCGGATGGCATTCGCGCACGAAGATTTCCTGCCGCGCGAGAATCTGGTTTACCACCAGGCCGACATGGCGGCGTCCGTCACTGAGCACAAGCACCTGCAGGACGGCGTCGTCAGGCAGCCCACCGCCGTCTTGCTGGAACAGGTGATCCAGGGTGTAGACCGGCAGGGCTCGCTCGCGGTGCATCACCACCATCTGGCCCTGCAAGGATTGCAGCTGGCTCTTTTCAATATCGATCGCTTCAGTGACGCTGCGCTCGGCCAGGCCATAGGTGTCGGCGCCGGCCTGGAACAGGACGATCCCCTGAATGGCCGCCGAGGTTGGCAGGTGCAGTTGTACCCGCGTGCCGTGCCCGGGTGTGGAATGCAGGCTGATCTCGCCACCCAGTTGCTCCACGCGGGTGCGTACCACATCCATGCCAACGCCGCGGCCGGAGGTTTCAGTGACCGCCGCCGCCGTGGAAAAACCGGGTTCGAAAATCAATGCATGTACTTGTTCTTCCGGCAACAGGTCGGCCTGGTTACGGCTGAGAAGACCGTTGCTCACGGCGCGCTCGCGAATGGCGTCGCTGTCCAGGCCGAGCCCGTCGTCTTCCAGTTCTATAACCAGTGAGCCGCCCTGGTGGTGGGCGCGCAAGGTGATATGGGCGTCCTCGCTTTTGCCGGCCCGGCGCCTCGCATCGGGCGTCTCGATACCGTGGTCGAGGGCGTTGCGCACCAGGTGGATGAGTGGCTCGGCCAGCACGTCCACCATGCTCTTGTCGATGCGCGTGTCGCTGCCCTGCACATCGAGACGGACTTGTTTGCCAAGCTGTCGAGCCAGACGCCTTACCAGCACAGGCACGCGCCTGAAAATAATGTCCACGGGTACCACGCGCAGATCCAGTGCATCTGTTTGCAACATGCCCAGGGACTGTTTCAGCTGGCTGTCTGTCTGCCCCAGCCGATCCATTTGTGCTACCAGCGCATCCAGGCACTGCGCCAGCTGCACTTGCTGTTCGGCGCCGAGTTGCTGCCGGCTGCCCAGCTGCTGGCTGAAGGCCTGCAGCTGGGTCAAAAGCTCTGACGTGGTTTCGCCATGCAGGTGATGGTCAATCTGGTTGCGCAGCAGCACCAGCTCGCCCACGCGGGTAACGAATTGATCGAGCCGGTCGCTGGCGATGCGCAGGGTGTCGTTGCTGGTGCTGGCGGGCTCCGGCGCAACTTTTTCCGGGGCCGGCGCGTCTGGCGCTGCGCCGACGGGTGGATCGCCGGGCGTCCCGGTACCCGGTGACGGCGAGTCATCCGTGTCAATCTCGGGCGCGCCGCGATACGCCACCGGCTGTACTGCCAGGTGGAAGTGTTCCGAGTGAAAGCCGGCCAGCGTCTTGATCAGCGCACCGGGATTTTGCTCACAGGCGGCAATGATACTCAGGCGGGTGGTTTCCGCCTGCAGGTCACCCGGGCGCTCGGATGCAAATACCGTGCGGTTGCTGATGATGCGGGCATGCTGGTTGATCACGCCGATGAAGCTGTCGCGTTCCGCGTCCGGGCCGTCCATGTCCACTTCGATATCCAGCACTACTGTGCCGTTGCGGCAGCTGGCCAGCAGGTCGGGCAGGCAGGCATCGTGAAGGGAGGCGGTCAGTGACCAGGGAATATCGAATTCGGACTGCAGCAGTTCCCGGGCGTCGAGTGCGTCACCCTGGGTATCCGCAGTGCGGCTCATGTCCTGTAACGTGGTCAGGACCCGGCCGCATATTTCGGCAAACGCCGGGTCTTCGCCATGGTCGGCCTCGAGCTCCAGACACAAGGACCAGCCAGACATCATCAGTTCACCGAGATCATCGGGGACCAGCAGGTTGCCGCGCGTTACTTCACGCAGGATCTGTTCGATGAAACGGAGCAACAGGGCCAGTGCCGGGAAGCCGCACAGTCGACAGCGCTCTCCCAGCTGGTGGGTGGCACTGGCCAGCACGGCGGCCTCGTCGCCACCCAGGTGCGTGATCCCTGCTTCGGCGACATCAAGGCAGCGGGCGGCTCCTTCGTGGATGTTTGCTACCAGGCCGGGACGCAAGGCGTCGGACAGCGCGGCACTGCCCAAGTCCGTCTGCGCACGTTGTACCAGCGGCGTGAGCCGTAGCAGGAAGGCTGACGCCGCTGACAGGCGTTCGCCGGGGTCAGTGGCAGCCATGTCGCCGGCAATGCTGGCCAGCGCCGGGAAGCCCATTTCCTCACAGGCGCTGGCGATTGTCCGCAGTCGTGCTGGCGGACGTTTCCCCTGGCCGCCGAGCCATTTTCCGAGCGCGGGTAATTCCTTCTCGAGAATCGCCGCGAAATTGTCGAAGGCGTCTGCCACGGCACGCTCTTCGTCTGCGTCCACCCCTGCTTCGGCAGGTTGCTCCGGGTTTGCGTCTGCAGGCATTACCGGCGTGCCTCCCAGTCGGGTGAGAAACTCGCGCGCGCGGGCCAGCAGCTGGGCATCCTGGCCCGGGGGCTCATGGCTGGCGTCGGCCTCGGCCAGTTGGGTTTTCAGCTGCGCGGCGCCAGCACTGAGGACGTCGACCATATCATCATCCAGCGTTGCATTGCCGGTGCGGACAAGATCCAGGATGTCTTCGCAGACATGGGCCAGTAATTCCATGTGCGTGAACGCCATCATGGCGGCACTGCTCTTGATGGTATGGAACAGGCGGAAACAGTGGCTAACATCGATGGCATCGGCGTCGGCGGCGGCCAGCTGGATTTCCAGCTCGTCCAGCTGCTCGGATACCTCGGCATGAAAGGCGGGCCACATGGATTCAAATAAAGAACTCATTGATCTGCTCCCCGGCCGCGATCAGGCCACTGCCTTTCGAATGACACCGAGCAGCTCGCTGCTCTTGCGTTCTTCCAGATCCATGGACAGCACACCGGAGGGTTTGGGCACGATATCCGTGGCGCCAAGCGACAGGGCTTCCATTGCCTGCGGCGAGCCCAGCTGCGCCACGGATGAAATCACTACGATACGGGCGGTGGTGGCCAGTGCCGCATGCTTGAGAAACTCAATGCCGTCCATCTTGGGCATCTCGATATCAAGCAGGATCACGTCCGGTTGGTGCTGGGCGATCTGCTCCAGTGCTTCTACGCCGTTGGCGGCTTCACCCAGGACCACAAACCCTTCGTCTTTCTCGACAATGTTGCGGATCACGCGCCGCATCAGGAAGGAATCATCCACGATCAGTACTTTTATGTTGTCGCCATCGGGCGTGCTAGTGGTCATGGCGGATCTCCCTGGTATCTCGGCTGCGGGCGGTACGGGTGCCCGCCCATACGTTTATCTTCTGGGCTATTTCAGGAATCGACATCAGGGCGCTGGCGGCGCCTGCCTCGGCCGCCGCGCGGGGCATGCCGTAGACCAGGCTGGACGCTTCGTCCTGACAGAGAATCGGGAATCGCTTCAGTGACATGGCCAGGGCACCCTGGGTGCCATCGTCGCCCATGCCGGTGAGGATGACGCCGGCGGCGCTACCCACATTTTTTGCCACTGAGTGAAACAGGGCATCCACTGAAGGATGGATGCCATATTGTGTCTGGGTGCGTACGCGCAATACGAAGCGGTCTTCCAGCGAGGCATGGATTTCGCTGTCCGTGCCGCCGGGGGCCACCACCACCATGCCGGGTTGCAATGCCATGCCGTCATGCCCTTCCACACACAGGTGGCCGGTGGCGGATGCCATGTGCTCGGCAAAACTGCGCGTGTAAACCGGTGGCATATGCAGGGCGATGACGAGGGGACAGGCCAGCGGCTGAATGCCGGCGAGCAATTCCGGCAGGATTTTCGGGCCGCCGGTACTGGCGCCGATAACCACCACATCCGGGTCGCCGGGCGGGCGTATGCGGGTCAGGTCGCCCCCCGCGATGGGCGAGGCTTTTTCAGAAGCGCGGGTGCCGCTAAGCCGGCGTAGCGGCATGATCGGGCGCTTCAGCGCCCAGTAACGCACCTTGCTGATCAGTTCCTTTTCAATGGCGACGATATCAAGGCTGACGTAAGACGACATCTTGGGGATGTAGTCCACCGCACCCAGATCCAGCGCTTTCAATGTGGTGTCGGCGGCCTTCTGCGTCAGGCTGGACACCATGATGATGGCCGTGGGGCACTGCTCCATGATCTGGCGTGTAGCCGTGAGTCCGTCACCATCGGGCATTTCCACATCCATGGTGATGACGTCCGGGCGGTGCATCTGCGCCAGTCGCACGGCGTCCTGCCCGCTGGTGGCTTCGCCCGCCACATTGATGGCGGGGTCGTTCGCCAGCATCTTGCGCAGGGCCAGTCGCATGAAACCGGAATCATCAACCACCAGTACCTTGATCATGGCAGCTCCTTCTGTGCTGCACTGGCGAGCTGGTGGAAATGCGACAGCTCCACGGCAGAGATCAGGCTGTCACCGTGACGAATGGAGCCACAGAAACGCTGGTCGCCCGTGCCCTGTGTGCGTTGCAGGGCCGAGGCCGGCACATCGATGATCTGCTCGGCATGCTCCAGGGGCACCGCATAGGTCACCTTGTCCCGGGCGATGATCATGAAGCCTTCAAGCTCACTGGCGTGGTGCGCCATGCCGTAAAACTGCTGAGGGTGCAGCACCGGCACCACGTCGCCACCGGTGTTGATGACGCCTTCAAACAGCTCCGAATCCACGCGGCGTACGGTGGCGGGCGGGTCCAGCCGTTGCACTTTTTCCAGCGGCAGTGCAAAGCGCTCGTTGCCCCACATCACCACGAGGAAGCGCAGTATTGCTTCCTGTTCGCGTGTGCTGTCCTCCGTCCTGCGGGCCGCGGGTGCAAACTGGCGTACGCCGTGGATGGCATCCACCAATGCCTGCGGGTTGATCACGGCGCGTACCGCTTCGCCCGGCAGCTCTATCACGGCGTCCAGCCGGGCACCGGTATCACCCACGGGGCGTACCTGGTGACGAGCCACAGCACGTACGGCATCAATGCCGGATATGGCGAGCAGCAGCTCGCCCTGTGACACCGGTATGATCACCGCTTGCTGGGTGCCGGTGTGGCCAAGGCCGAGACATTCGCCCGCATCCACCACCAGGTGGCTGTTGTCACGTACAAGGGCTATTCCTGAAAGGCCAGGTGGTGCACCGGGAAGCGCCGCCACCGCATCGAATTCGACAATCTCCTGGACGTCCGTCACGCGCAGTGCGTAGGCCTGGTCATTGATGCTGACGTACAGGAACAGTGTGTCCAGGTTCTCGGTGGTGTCCGCGTCGGTGGCGGTCTCAAGCTGGCTGGCCACCAGTCCGGGGCGGCCCTGGGACGGAGCCCTTTGTGCCGAGAAATGGCTCAGGCTGGCCGGGTCCAGCAATAGCACCGTGCTGGAGCCGTGGCGCAGTTCGCCAATCACGGCCTGGCCTTCTTCCTGCTCACCGTCGAGGGCGGCAATCGCGTCGTCATCATCGTCGTCGAGCTGTACCTGACGCTGCGCGCTATCTACCAGCAGGACTGTGCGTCGGTCCTGGTGCTCGATGACCAGGGCTTCGCCGGCAACAGTGTCATCGACCTTTGCGCCAAACAGCCGGGCCAGGTCCAGACAGGGCAGGATCTCCCCGTCCACCTGCGCGATGCCGGCAACATGGGCGGGCACGAACGGCACAGCCTGGATTTTTGGCGCACGGAGACTCTGGATCACATTGGCGGAGGGCAAGCCGTACTGGCGACCGCTGACGCTGACCAGCGTCCATGTGCGCTGTGCAAGCAATTCGCTGCGCTTATCGTTTTTCATAGAATGCACACCTGTTAATCCAGCGCGGACGCAGTTGCCGCTCGTTGATCTGGTCCACAAGGCTGGGTACGAAATAGCCGCCTTTACGCAGGCTGCGTGTAATCATGTTGATGGCATCTGGCTGCCGGGCGACGTCAATGTAGATCAGCACGTTGCGGCACAGCACAAGATCCATATCCAGCACCGGCGGGTTACGTGACATCAGGTTGAACGTGTCGAAGCGCACGTGTGCCCTCACGGAGGGCAGAAGGGTCATGTTGGTGACGTCATTGCCGTAACGGCCACTGACGTTGCCGATTGGCACAAACACCCGGCGCCAGCCATCCGGCATCTGGCGGAAACTGCCGAAGCTGGATTCCTGGTAGGTGGCTGCCTTGGCAATGCGGATAGCCTGGCGGGAAATGTCCGACCCGAAGACGTCCAGTTTCCAGCCGTTCAGCAGCCGGTAGCCGTGCTGCTGATCAAACTTTGCATGACCGGCATGGCAAAGGGCATCCAGCGCCATGACTGCCAATGTATAGGCTTCCTCACCGGTGGCGCAGGCGGCCGACCATATCCGTAGATGACGCTCATGTTTTGCCTGGTAGGCGATCAGCTCCGGCAGGATGTCCCGGGCAATGGGATCGAGCTGCATGGTATCCCGGAAAAAGAAGGTCTCATGATTGGTGAGGTCCTCGACGATGGCGATCAATTCCTGCTGTGCACCGCGCTCCACGCGGTCCAGCAGCGCCTGGATTTCTTCTCCAGGGACATTACGCAGCACCTGCCCGAGCTTTCGTTCCAGCGTGGCCGTGCTGCGAAAGCCGGCGAAGCGGTTTATCGCTGCAAGCAATGCCTTGGCCGATTCCTCGGGCGTCAGCGGCGCCGCCGTATCGCGCACCGGCTGCACCGCCGGCGCAGCCGGTGGTTCCGGTGCCCGGCGCGTGAACTGCCGCAATGCCGTCAGCATGTCGGCCAGTGAGTCATTGTCTTTGCTCATTACAGGTGCGGCCATCAGATATGGAACTTGCTGACTTCTGCATTGGTTTCATCGGCAATGCGAGACAGCTCGAGGATGGTCTGGGTGATTTCCTCGGCGGCATTGGCGTTGTTGTTGCCGATACCCTTGAGCGTGTCCATGTTGTGTTGCAGCTCCTCGGTGGTTGCGACCTGCTCTTCCATGGACGTGGCGATGCCCTGCATCATTTTCTCGGTCTCGGAGGCGGCCACCGAGATCTTGCCCATTTCCTCATTGACGCGGTCGGCTGCGCCCACCGCGTCGTTGGCATCGCGCGTGGCCAGGGACAGCAGATCAACAATCTCCTGCACCGATGACTTGGAGCTTTCCGCCAATGTGCGTACCTGGTCCGCCACCACCGCGAAACCCTTGCCGTGTTCGCCAGCACGTGCGGCTTCGATGGCGGCATTCAGTGAAAGCATGTTGGTCTGGCTGGCGATGTTGCTGATCACCTCGGTGATCTTGTTGATCTTGGTGGAGTTCTCGGCAATCCGATTGACCACCGCGATCATGTCCGCCATCTGTTGCTGGCCATCGTCCACGGTGGTGGCGGCTTCCTTGGACAGCTGGGTGGCGCGCTCGGCGTTGCTGGAAACATCCGACAACACGGCCACAGACTGGTTGACGGCCGTGACCGCCTGTTCAATGGCCTGGCTCTGCTGCTTGGAGCCATCGGCTACCATGCTGATGGCGTTACTGCTTTGCGAGGCGGCGGAGGCCACCTGCTGGACAGAATTGCCAATCTTGCCCATACCCTGGCGCAGGTTGCCCAGTGTCATGGTGGAGTACAGCGTCATGGCCAGAGCAATAACAACGATCACGATGGTTACGGCCCACAGGACCGCGACCAGTGTGTCTGCATGGTCCGTCGCCGTGTTCATCTTGGTGGCCAGGGATTGGTCGATTTTCTTCAACAGGGTATGCAGGTGCTCCTGAAGGGCTTCCTGCTCATCCTCAATGCTGTCAGCCAGGGCGCCTGCTTCTGCGACGCGGCCACTCCTGATCAGGGTGATGATCTGGTCGGCTGCTTCAGCAAAGTGATTGTGCTCCGAGGCAATCCGGTTGATATCTTCGGTGAGTTCTTCCAGCTCCTGCTGGAGCGCGGCGCTGTTATCCATTGCCAGGGCACGTCGCAGGTCTTCGCGGGTCTTCTCGATTTCTTCCTGTATGGCCCGTTCAGTAGCGCCGATCGCGCTGATGGTGGCGTCGACAACCGCCTGCCGCTTGCTGGCGTCTACAGCGACACCGGAGTAGCGCAACAGTTTCTCCATCAGATAGCTCTGTTTCTGCTGGTCTTCGGTGAGAACCGTCACATCCTCCATGAGTGGCATCATCTCGTCAGAGATGGAGATCATCTCGTGGTCGATGCCCCGCATGCTGTAAAGCGAGAATGCAGAAAGCCCGATCAGGCCGACGATCACGACGGCCTGCTGCAGGTTGATACGTGTAGAGAGACGAATGTTTTCGAGCATGGCCATAACGAATCCTTGTAGTTGTTATGTCGAAATACGCGGCGCCTGTTCCCGGGGCGCCGTGCCGGACTTCAGTGCTGGTTGGCAACGATCACCTTGCGGATCTCGTCGTCGACGGGCGGTTTTGCCAGATACTTGTCGCAACCGGCCAGGTCGCCGCGCACCTTGTCCACCTTGGTGGTCTGGCCGGTGAGCATGGCGATGTAGCAGTCATCATGTTTCTTCAGGCGACGGCACAGCTCGTAGCCGTCCATGCCCGGCATGATCACGTCGAGAAAAATGGTGTCGTAATGCTTTTCTTCTGCCATCTGCAGGGCTTTTTCGCCGTTTTCGGCAAAATCGATTTCCAGGTTGGCGACGCCGCGGGCAATTTCCTGCAGCTTGAACTTCATGAACTGGCGCGCCGGAAAGCTGTCATCCACCACCAGCACGTTCATGGGGCGGCCGTCGCTGCCGACCACGCTCTGGTGAGCATCGTCGGAGGTGATTAGTTCCAGCAACTCGACGAATTTCTTGAACATCAGGGGCTTGCGAATCACCTTGCTGGATTCATCCCGTTTCTCGCCATCGGCCGACACCATGATGCCGACACAGTCGGGGCGTTTCCGGTGCAGGGATTGCCAGCCATTCATGGCGGCTTCGTCATCGGCGTTGACGAACACCAGGTCCACCGGGTCATCCTCGGTGGGTTCGCCGAATACGTAGCGGTTGTTCAGCTCTGGCGCGATGCGGAACATGCTCTTGATGACGAGCACCTCGCGTGGCTCCAGGCCAATGTGGAAAATCCGTGAACGAGATTTGGTGGTCTGACGACTGTCGAGCGCCATGGTGCCTTCTCCGTAAGGTACGGTTGGTTTCTGTGGTTCCCCCGAACGCAACTCCGAAACACCCCATTGGGCAACTTCCTTTGCCCCACTGAGTGAGAAATTAGTACCACGTGAGGAATGCGCGAAAATGTGACTCTCGTCACATGTGTATGTGCGACAGGCGCACAGGTTCGCGGGTAGGCGTTAGCAAAAATGACCAAAAACAATGCGTTGGGAAGATTTTCGACAGAATCGAGGGTTTTCCTCGGGGGATAAGTGGCTGGTTTTGGCAGACAAAAGGAAACTGCCTCTGGCGCGTTGGCGGCGCCGAAGGAGCGGTATGGGCGATGTTTCTACAGACGGCCTGGCCGTGCTGAGCGTTACCCGGTTTCAGTATTGGATGGGTCGTGTCACCTTTTCTGCGTTTTTTTACCCTCCAGAAAACAAAAAAAGGCCCGGCGCCTTCACCCTCGAGAGGGGAAAGCGCCGGGCCTTCGACTTGCGAATCTCATATTCGACCGTCAAGGCGCGCGAGCCAGAACTCGCCAACCAGACATATTGTATTGCAGCACACTGACCGCTTGTTACTGACTAAACCCTATACCGTGCCCCAGTCCGGATCAAGATGTCAGATTGATCACCTGCTCCAGACGTTTGCGCAGGGAGCCCAGCTCTCGTGACTTGAACGCGTGCTTGGTCCGCTCAAGCACGTTGACCGTCTCTGTCAGGGCATTACGGAGCACTTCCAGGTCCGGGTGGCTCGCCACCTTGCGCAAGGGCTGGTCCTTGCGGCCATCTGCCACCTGGTGGATCAGGGAAGACGCCTCCATGCTGGTTTCAGCGACTTGTATCATCAGCAACGAAATGTAGTCCATTACAGTCTGATCGAGGTTAGGCGCGTTGTCTCTTTCCAGTGTTTCCTGGAGCTGCTCTAGCTGCTGCAGGATCGCTCGCGCAGCTTCCGTGTGGGCATGCATCTGGGTGCGAAAACGGCTGTGACGGGCCGCTTCTGCGAGCGTTTCCATGAAATCGTCGGTGTCAAAGGGTTTGATCTTGTAGGCAAAAACGCTTTCTTCCACAGAGCGGACGGCGGTATCCACGGACGGGTAGCCGGTGACCAGAATGACCGTCGGTTTCCTGCGCAGTTTCCTGATTTCGCCCAGAAGAGAGAGATCTTCATTTGCCGGCATATTGATGTCCGATACCAGGATGTCGAAATGCTGGCCGCGGATCTTTTCCAGGGCGTCGTGTGCGTTCCCTACATGCTCGCAGTAGTATCCCTGTCGCCGGATGAGCTCACTGGTGGATTCGGCAAAAAGCATCTCGTCGTCCGCAAGAAGAATGCGAATTTTATCAGTGCCTTGCATGTAATAGCCCACTAAGTTGTCGCCTCTTTGTGCTTTTAATCCCTTACAGAGTGTACAACAATTATTTGATAGCGTTCTGCCATCAAGCGAGATGATAATGAGTTCCCCTTGCAGTTCTGATTATGCCCTGGACGTTTTCCGGTCAGTGCCGAAGGCGATGGCCCTTTTCGACAGGGAGGGCCAGTGCTTACTTGCCACCGACGTGTTTCGCGCACTTTCACCAGGGCTCGCGTGCGGAGAGAGCGGGTGGCGACAATACCTCGCATGGCTGAGTACCGGAACGATGAAGCGCGCTGTGCGTTCCGCACTTCAGGCGTGCGAGCCGGTGACGGGTTATACCGCCATGCCCGACGGGCGCATCCTTTGTTTTACGCATGAGTCTGCCGGAGACCGGGCGCAACTCATCTGTACCGTGGAAGATGTCACGGACTCTTTTCGGGAAATCCGTATTGCCCATGTGCTCAGGGATCTTCTTGACAACACTTCTGACGCTATCGGTATGGCTGACTCCGAACGTTTTGGTTTCTATATAAACAAGACCCTGGAAGGCTTCCTTGGTGTTGAGGTTGATCAGCTGGATACACTGAAGCTTAAAGTCGATGACGTACAGCCTCAGGGTATTGGTGAGCATGCCGTTGTGGATGCTCTAGCCCTGGCCAAAGAAAATGATCATTTCTCAAGCGAGGCAATGCTGCACAATGTTGTCACCGGCGAAGAGCATTTGGTGTCACAGGTTATAACCGCACATGTAGACATCATTTCTGATGAGATTATCTATAGTGCAATCATGCGTGATATATCGGAGTTGGATCGCTATCGACAAGAATTGGTCATCACCAACCAGCAACTGGAGCAGATGCTGGGTCAAAGCGAAACGGAGTTGCGCCAGCGGCGCAAGGAAGCTGAGTACAGTCACCAGCTCTGGCGGTCGGTCGTTGATCATCAGCTTAATCTGGTATTGATTGCCGACGGGTCCGGCGAAATTCTTTTTTCCAATACCATTGCTGAAGGCGTCGGCGGGCGTGAGTTGTGTGGTCGAAATATTTTAAATCTTATAGAAAAAAAATGGCGTAGCACTTTCGAACAATCCCTTGCGGCGCTTATGGCTGGAGAGCAGGAGCATTTTACCCAGGAGGCTGGCTTTGACCTGGGCAAAGATGTCCAGTTTGTAGGTCTGGCGTCGGTGAGCTCGTTCGTTCGCGGGGATGGTGCCAGAGTGGTGACCATGTTGGTCGCAGACATTACTGAAAACTCCCGGGATAGAAAACGGCTGCTTGAGAGCCAGAAATTGGCCGCGACCGGCCGTATGGCTGCCAAGCTCGCTCATGAAATCAATAATCCATTGGCGGGCATAAAAAGCGCAATAACCATCGTTTCCGATGAATTGCCCCCAGGCAGTGTGGGCGAACGTTACGCCGGTTTGATTTCCCGGGAGCTGGACCGCGTTGGTCGTATCATCAAGCAGTTATATGGTCTGTATAGGCCGCATCAGGAAGATTCATCGCGAGTCTTTCTCAGGGAGGTTCTCGACGATTGCCTTATACTCCTTGGTAGCCGTTTTCGGGCCAGAAGCGTCAGCATTGCCATGGTAGGTGGAGCGAAGACCCATGCCAAAATTGCGGACAACAGCTTCCGCCAGGTAATACTCAATATTCTCAGTAATGCGCTGGAGGCGTGCGCCAGCGGCGGCGTGATTCGGATACGAATCCTGACGCATGGGAAATGGGGCGTCGTGGCTGTGCGTGATAGTGGTCACGGTCTGGGAGATCTGCCGGAAGAATCCATCTTTGAACCTTTTTTTTCCACAAAAAAGAGCAACGACGGTGCAGGCCTGGGCCTGGGCATGGCCGTGAGCCGTGGCCTGGTGCGGAGCATGGGCGGTGATATTCGTATCCGCAACCGACGAATCGGGTCGGGTGCGTTATGTGTTGTTTTTGTACCCATCGCCTAACTTTATCGCAGCCAAAAAAAGAGGCCCTGATACGTGAGCATCAGGGCCTCTCGCCGGCCCGAGATCAGGCCGGCAGGCGTATCAGTTCCGCAAAAGAATCAGCGCCCGTCCAGCTGCATCACCCCCAGCGAGGTGCCACTTATCATGGTGCCGTCACTGTCGATCTGGGTGCCGGCATAGAAGCTGTTGTAGAGCGGGTTCCAGCCGATGATCTTGCTGAACCGGTTGGCGCCGGTGTCCCAGTCCAGCCCTTCGATGGTCCACGCACCGGCCACGGCGCCGACGCAGTAGAAGGTATTGGTGGCCGCGCTCATGGTGGGGATGCCATTGGGGCAGCTGGTGCCCTTGTTGACCCAGGCGGTTTCCAGGCCACCGCGGCCGTACAGGCCGCCGTTGGGGTTCCACTGGAACTTCTGCACGCCGAACGGCTGGATGCCGGGCAGTTGGCTGAGGGTCACCACCAGGCCATTACGCAGGTTGGTGATGGCCGGGTTGTCCAGCAGGTCGGCAAACAGCGGGAAGTTGTCGGCGTCCAGGCCGTCCGTGTTGCGGTAGTCATTGCTCACCACCACGGCGCCGTAGCCGCGCACCAGCACCGACTGTTCGCTCACCGTTGCCTGGCGTGATGAATCGCCGAAGGTGATCGGTACCTGTGCGGCGATGCGTCGGCTTTTGGTGCCCGGCAGCTGGATCCAGTCGTTGGGAATCTCGTCTCGCCAGAACAGCGTCAAATGGCTCAGCTTCTGCCCGTCTGTGATCACCACAAAGCGATCGTCATCGTCCGGGTTGCCCATCAGCGACGGGGTGGAACCGGAGCCTTTGCCCAGACGGCCGGCCACCTGACCTTCACCCGATTCGTACTCGGCACGCCAGGCGCCTTCGTGTTCGGCCAGGGTCAGTGCGTAGCCAGTCCACTGCACACGGTACATGGCTTTTTCCGTAACCACATAGATGCCGCCTTTCTCGTCGGCGGCGATGGAGTTGGACACCTGCTCGCCATCGCCCTCACCCAGTTTCACGCTCCAGAATTCGGAGAAATTGCGTTTGATCACCGCCACTGTGCCCAGCTGCGTGGCCACTGCCAGGCGACCGTCATAGAGCAGGGTCATGCCGACAATGGGATCGCTCTTGGCGTCACCGCGCAGGCTCGACGCCGGCAGGGTGAAGGAACTGCGCAGCTCCATGGGCGAGTCGATCTTGTCACGGTACTTGTCGCGGTAGGCGAGAATGGTGACACCGTCAACGGTGAAGAAGGTGTTGTTCTTGTCCACCACCGTGTAGGCGCCGGAGGTGGCGTTGCTGATATTGTCGATGCTGATGCCGGAAGGCTTGAGCTTGTAGTCGACGATGCGGTTGTCACGCAGCTTGTACACAGCACCGAAGGTGGAGCCCCAGTGCACCCGCGGCTGGCCCCATTGTGCATCGAGCATGCTGCCGAAGAAGCGCTCGACCCAGTAGCCCTGTTTGGGTCGCGGGTAGACCGGTGAGGTGGCCAGCGTGATGTTGGTCACCCCGGTGCTGACATAGTCCGGGCCGGACAGGTCCGAGGCACTGATTGGCCCGGGCAGGGGGCTCGAGCCCTGGGCGTACGGGGTACGGTGGCTCATGGGCCAGGGACCGTCCGACAGGTAACGGTTGGTGGGCGGCTCGTGGCCATCCCCGGCCATGACCGGGGAGACAAGGGTCAGCAGCATGGCCGGCCATGCCAGTCGTTTGATAAAGCGTGCCAACATGGTTGTTCTCCTGATGATGTTGGTAGTGAAACAGGGCACGCTCCAGCAAGGGAGGTGCAGCGCCATTAGAGTAGGCGCGCACACCGGGGTGTATTTTGCGCAATGCGGCAGGAATTGATCCGATGACGACAACACAGGCGCCGTCTCAGGCAAAGGTCGTAGCCGGCAACACCACCATGGCCACATGGGCGGGGGCCATCGCCCGGGCGCTGGGCCAGGCGGGTATCGATGCCGAAGCGGTGTTTGCCGAGGCCGGTATTGATTTCGAGCTGGTCAACCGTCCCGATCGCCGCATCCCGGTGGCGGACATGACCCGCCTGTGGCAGCTGGCAGTGCGCACCTGCAAGGACCCGGCGTTCGGTCTGCAGGTGGCCGGCCAGGTCAACCTGACCACCTTTCACGCCCTCGGCGTGGCCGCCATGGCCAGCGACACCGTGCGTGATGCCGCCGAAATGGTGAGCCGCTTTGCGTCCATGGTCAGTGACGGCATCGATATGCAGATCCGCCTGGGTGAGGTGGAGGTGGGCATGGTGCTCGGGATGCGTCCGGGCTATCCCCGTTTTGCCGATGCCTGTGTCGAGGCGGTGCTGGCGGCCATCGTACTCACCGCGCGCCAGCTGGTGCCGTCACTGCGGCTTACCCGGGTCTCGTTCCAGCACCGCTGCGTGGCCGACCCGCAGCGTTACCGGCAGCTGTTTGACTGCCCGGTGGCTTTTTCAGCCCGCGAAGACGGGCTGTTCGGCAGTGCCGACCTGCTGTCCCCGGAGCCGTTGCCGGCCAGCAGCCCCAGCGTCGCCCAGGCCAACGCCGAGTTGTGCGAGCAATACCTGTCGTCCCGCGAGCAGGGCGAGCTGAGTGCGCGCGTGCGGGATTTCATTGGCCGGCACCTGGTGGCGGGAAAAGTGCCGTCATTGCCGGAGGTCGCCGATGCGCTGGCCATGAGCGAGCGCAAGTTGCAGCGTCAGCTGCGCGAAGAAGGCATGCAGTACCGGGATCTGCTGGATGACGTGCGTGCGCAGCTGGCGCACAAGCTGGTGGTGGAAAGCAACCTGACCGTGGGCCAGGTGGCTGATCAGCTGGGCTTTGATTCGCTCAGTGCGTTCTCGCGCGCCTTCAAGCGCTGGCACGGGCAATCACCGCGGGCGTTGCGCCAGTCGGCACGGGGATAACCGTCAGGCCAGTCGCCAGGGGATCGTCTCGCCGGCCATCCAGGGCACAAACGCTTCGCCGCCGGCCATTACCTGCTGCTCGATGGTCATCGTCTCGCGCGCCAGCGTCACGGTGTCCGTGTGCCGTGGCAGCCGGTAGAAATCCGCGCCATGGAAACTGGCAAACCCTTCCAGCTTGTCCAGCGCATCCATCTCCTCAAAGAAGGTGGCATACAGTGGCAGCGCCGCGCGCGCCGAGTAACACCCGGCACAGCCGCAGGCGGTTTCCTTCTTGCCCTGGGCGTGTGGTGCGGAGTCGGTACCGAGGAAGAAGCGCGGGTCGCCACTGACCGCCACCTGGCGCAGCTTTTCCTGGTGCTCCCGACGCTTCAGCACCGGCAGGCAGTAGTTGTGGGGACGTATGCCACCCACCAGCAGGTCGTTGCGGTTCATCATCAGGTGTTGCGGCGTGATGGTCGCACCGGTGTGGCTGTCGTGGGCAAGCACGAAGTCGGCGGCATCGGCGGTGGTGATGTGCTCGAAGACAATGCGCAGTGCCGGGAAGCGGCTGCGGATCTCGGCCAGATAGCGGTCGATGAAGGCTTTCTCACGATCAAAGATATCAATGTCGGCACTGGTGACTTCGCCGTGCACCAGCAACGGCACATCATGTTCCTGCATCGCCTCCAGCACCGGGTAGATGCCGGAGGGGTCAGTGACGCCGTTGTCTGAATTGGTGGTGGCACCGGCGGGGTAGAGCTTGCAGGCGAACACGGTTTCGCTGGCGGCGGCGGTGGCAATGTCCCCGGCGGTGGTGTTGTCGGTCAGGTACAGCGTCATCAGCGGCTGGAAATCCACGCCGGCCGGTACGGCTTTGAGAATGCGTTCCCGGTAGTCATTGGCCAGTGCCACGGAGGTCACCGGCGGCGTCAGGTTGGGCATGACAATGGCGCGCCCGAACACGCGGGCTGTGGCGGGCACCGTCTCGCCGAGGATATCGCCGTCCCGGAAATGCAGGTGCCAGTCGTCGGGGCGGGTAATGGTCAGCGTCTGTGTCATGGCGGGGCTCCTGTGCGCACCGGCAATTCTAGGGCACCGGGGAATAACCTCAAGGGGCAGCGCCGGTGACAGTCTGTTTCCTGGCGTTATTGCCGCGTAACCCGCGGCTACACAAGCAGAACCATTGTTATACCGCACGCCCACTGAGCCGCGCTGTGCCAGTTGCCACACTGGCACGGTGATAACTGCGGGAGGCCGGACATGAGACGCATTGATCGGGCAAGGGTATGGCTGGTGCTGGGCATGTTCCTGGCTTTCGCCGGTCGAGTCGCCAGTGAGCTGGCCCTGGCCGGCGTCAGCGAGCAGTTTGCCGTGCTCATGGGTGCTGGCGTGCTGGCCTGGTTTGCCGGCCTGGGACTGCTGGCGGCGGGTGCGCTGTTCAGTGCCTGGTTATTTGTCAGCGAGGGATCGGTGCTGGTGCAGCGCAGTGTGCGGCGCCTGGCCGTGACCGACAGCCGCTAGCGGCCATGCAGACGCTGGGCCAGGCCGGAGGCGCGACGGGTGGGCCGCGCCAGTGCCGCCAGCCAGCTGGCATCCGTGCGGCTTGCCAGTGTGAACCGTTTCCGCGCCCGGGTAATGGCCGTATACAGCAATTCCCGTGTCACCACCGGCGCGCTGTCATCGGGCAGTACCAGTGCCACGTGATCGAACTCCGAGCCCTGTGACTTGTGCACCGTCATGGCGAAGGTGGTTTCCACCTGGTCCAGTCGGCTGGGCAGCATCAGGCGCAGGCTGCCGTCAGCCAGCAGGAATGCCACCCGCAGGCGCAGGCTGCCATCTGCCTGTGGTACCTCGAGGGTGACACCCACGTCGCCGTTCATCAGACCGCTCTGGTAGTCATTGCGCGTCACCATGACCGGACGGCCCTCATACCAGCCTTCGTCACGGGGCAGCAGCCCGGCCTCATGCAGCGCGCGCGCCACCTGGTCGTTCAGTGCTTGCACGCCGGCCGGGCCCTGGCGCAGCGCGCACAGCAACTGGAACCGGGTCAGCTGTGACAGTATCGCCGCTGCCCAGTCATCAACGCCGTCACGTCCTGACGGCCGCTGTTGCTGCAGCGTTTCCAGGTAGTCGCGGTAACCGGCCACCGCCAGGGCCGCGATCGCCGCGGCGCTGGTGCCGGTGCGTGCCAGGTCGTCATGGTCCTGTTCCCAGATGGCCTTGCTGGCGCTGGCGTCACCGGCATTGACGGCTCCGGCCAGCGCGCCGATGCCGCTGTCCGCGCGGAAGCGATAACTGGTGCGCAGCATGGCGGTATGCTGGGCAAGGCGCGAACCCTCACCGCGCCATTCACCCAGGTCCATGCCGGTGGCGTCCTGCAACCACTGCACCGTGTCGGCATGGTAATGACCAGCGGCCGCGTCAATGCACAGATCGCCCATGACGGCGCCGGCTTCCACGGATGCCAGCTGGTCCTTGTCGCCGATCAGCACCAGGCGGGTGGTCGGTGTCAGTGCCCGCAGCAGCGAGGCCATCATGTCCAGGTCGATCATGGATGCCTCGTCCACCACCACCAGGTCGGCATGCAGGGGGTTGTCGCTGTTGTGGCGGAAGCGGCGACTGTCCGGGCGCCGCCCCAGCAGCTTGTGCAGGGTGGTGACCTCACGCGGGATGGCTTCCCTGACGTGGCCCGATACCGGCAGGGCATCAATGGCAGTGCCGATGGATGCGGTCAGGCGCGCGGCCGCCTTGCCCGTGGGCGCCGCCAGGCGAATGCGCAACCCCTTGCCGGCGTCGAGCGCGCTCTGCTGCAGCAGCGCCAGCAGGCGCACCACGGTGGTGGTCTTGCCGGTGCCCGGGCCGCCGGTGATCAGAGTCAGGTAGCCGCGCGCCGCCAGCGCACAGGCGGCTTTCTGCCAGTCCGTGCCCGGCGTTGGCGCAAACAGGGTATCCAGTTGTTGCGTCAGGGCGTCGGGGGTCTGTGCGGTGTGCGACAGTCGTTCCGCCAGGCGGTCACTGACGTCCACCTCGTCGCGCCAGTTGCGGCGCAGGTACAGACGGCCGTCGTCGAACACCAGCGGGCTGTTGCCGTCCCGGTCGCCGCTGTGGTCCACCAACGCAGATTCGGACAGGGCTGCCGCCAGGTCGCTGGCGGACTGGTCGCGCCACCAGCCCAGGATCGCCGCATCATCGCTACTGTGCTCCGGCGCCAGGCTGGCCGGGTCCTGGCAGGCATTGGCCAGCACCAGGCAGACGTGGCCGTTGCCGTGCTGCTGGCTGCACCAGGCCGACAGGATCAGCGTGGTCACACAGGGTGAATCGCTGTGGCGGGCCAGCAGTTGTGCCAGCGCCAGGTCCAGCGGCCGCAGCACACCGGCGTCGAAGGCCGGTTGAAGCGCCTCGCGCACGGGCGCTGGCAGCGATGCGAGCAACGGGTGCATCAGGCGTGGCCCTCCCGGAACAAGTGGTCCATGGCCTCGATCAGCGCCTTGTCCGGTCGCTCATGGAACAGTCCGCCACTGTCATGACCGATGCCGCGCAGGAACAGGTAGAGGCTGCCGCCGATATGGGTGTCATAGTCGTAACGCTCGCCCAGGCGGGCGCGCAGCAGACGGTGCAGTGCCAGCAGGTAGAGGCAGTACTGCATGTCGTAGCGGCCCTCGAGGATGGCGTGTGCCAGCGCCGGTGGCGCATAACTGTGGTCATCGGGGCCCAGCCAGTTGGATTTGTAATCGAGCACGTAGAAACGGCCGTCGTGCTCCAGCACCAGGTCGATGAAACCCTTGAGCATGCCGTTCAGTTGCGGCGCCTGCAGCGGCGGTCGTCGGGCGCCGCCCAGGGTGTGCTCGCAGACCAGCCGGTCCAGTTCCTCCACCGCCACATGGTGCGCCGGTAACCAGAATTCCATCTCCGCCTGGTAACGCTGCCTGTCCAGTGACGACAGTGCCAGCGTGGTGTCCTGCACGGCCAGCGGCGTATGGGTGACTGACTGCAGCCAGTGGCACAGGGTCGCCTGCCATTGGTCCCAGCGCCTGCCGTGGCAGCGCGTGGCCAGCATCTTTTGCCAGTCCTCATCATCGGCGTGACAGCGGGCGAAGCCGTTGTCGGCACCCCATTCCAGCAATTCATGCAGGAACGTGCCCGGCAGCGGACCACGCGGAAAGGCATGCGCGGAGTCACCGGCCGGTTGTGGCTGGCGGGCCTGGCGGGATGATTCCTCGCGCACGATGTCAGCGGTGACATCATCCGGGGCGTCACGGCTGTCGGCCCGGGTCAGGGCGCTGTAGCTGGCAATCCACCAGTGCGTGCCGGCCTGCCCGGTGAAGGTGCGCGCAGCGGCCAGTGACGCCGTTGCCGGTGCCGGCACCGGGCGCGCGTCGCCGCCGTCCGGGGCGTCACAGATGCTGATGCCCGGATGCGCCAGTTGTGCCAGCAGACCCGCCACGTCGTCCGCGCCGGTGGCACTGGTGGCGCCCAGCAGGTCGCCGATGGCACTGCGATGCAGCTCGCACACGCCCTGGCGATTGCCGAGGCGGATGGCGGCAATGCCGAGCCAGCAGGCGTGCCGGGCGCGGGTCATGGCCACGTACATGAGGCGCAGGTCTTCAGCCAGGCGTTCGCTGTCGGCCCGTTGCGTTTCCGCCTCATCGGGCGCCAGCGTTACCACCAGCTGGCCACTGTCATCGTGGTAGCGCAGTGGCGGTCGGTCCGGGTCCACCTGCTTGAACGCGCAGGCGAAGGGAAGGAATACCAGCGGGTATTCCAGCCCCTTGGACTTGTGCATGGTGATCACCTTGATCAGGCCGGCGTCACTTTCCAGGCGCAGGATGTTTTCGTCAGCGGTGTTGTTGCTGTCACTGGTCTCGATCATTTCCACCAGCCAGCGCACCAGCGCCTGTTCACCGTCCAGTTGGCCGGCAGCCTGCTGCAGCAGCTCGCCCATGTGCAGCACGTTGGTCAGGATGCGTTCGCCATCGCTGCGAGCCAGCAGTCGCGCCGGCACATCGAAGTCGCGCAGGACCTGGCGCAGCATGGCGAGTACGCCGCGGCGCTGCCATTGGCGCTGGTAGCCGGCGAAACGTTCTGCCGTGTCTTCCCAGAAGCCTTCATCGCTGACCAGGGCGTGCAGGGTGTCCCAGTCCTGCCCCAGTGTGGCGGTGGCCAGCGCCAGTCGTACCCGGGCCTCGCTGGCCGGCTCGGCACAGGCGGCCAGCCATGCCAGCAGGTCTTGTGCTTCGGCAGACGCGAACACGTTGTCGCGATCGGACAGATAGACAGACGCCAGGTCCAGCTTGCGCAGGGCGGAGCGGATGCTGTCGGCCTCGATGCGATCACGTACCAGGATGGCAATGTCAGCGGGCCGCACCGGGGTCACGGTGCCGTCGCTGCGAAAGCCGGTATCTCCGTGCTGTGACTGCTCAAGCAGCGCAGCGATCTGCGCCGCGCAGGCCGTTGCCATGGTGCTGATGTAGGCGCCCTTGGAAAACGTCGTGTCCTTGTCGTCGGCGGGTTTTTTCAGGTGCCAGAACGTCAGCGGTGAGACAGCCGCGTCCTCGATGACGAAGGTTTCTGCCCGGCCCTTCGCGGCCACCGCATGAAACGGCACGTCACTCCCCAGGCGAAACGCGCCTTGCGGCTTGCTTTCGGCGTTGCTGAACACGTGGTTGATGGCCGCCACCAGTGGCGCCGCCGAGCGGTAGTTGGTGGTCAGGGTGTGATGGTGACCCCGGGTATCGCGGCGCGCGGCAAGATAGGTGTGGATATCGGCGCCGCGGAAACTGTAGATGGCCTGCTTCGGGTCGCCAATCATCAGCCAGCCGGTGTCCGTGGTGCCGGCATAGATACGCTCGAATATCTGGTACTGGACCGGGTCGGTGTCCTGGAACTCGTCGATCAGGGCGAACGGGTATTGCTGGCGCACCTGCCCGGCAAGCGCCTCGGCCTGACTGCCATGCAGGGCGTCATGTAGGTGCTGCAGCATGTCGTCGTAGCCGATCAGGGCCTGCTGGTGTTTGCTGCTGGCCAGTCTCGCGGCGATCCAGTGGCAGGCGTGGGGCAACAGGCGTGGGCCCAGGTCGGGCAGCGCCTTGCCGGGGTTTTTCAGTTCATCGAACCGGTCGATGGCGGGGTGCGCCAGAATCGCATCGATGTCGGTGCCGACCTTGCCAAGGGCGGCACGGGTGAAGCATCTCAGGGATGTGTCGGTAATGGCTTTGGGCCTGGACATGTCGTTGGCGTCATCGCACCAGGCGGCAATGCCTTTCAGCCAGCCGCTAATGGAGGCGCTTTTCGAGGGCTTCCCCCTGGGCAGTCGCGCGTCATTCCAGGCGGCCTCGAACAGTGGCAGCAATTCGCTGGCCCATTGCTGCCAGCGTTGCTTGAGCGCGAGGGAAGCCTGTGCGCGCTCCTCCACCCAGGTGTCCAGCAGGTCGGGAAAGGACGCAGGCGTTGCAGCAAGGTGGCCGCAACTGGAAAGCAGTGGGCGGACGGCCTTGAGCAAGGCCTCCGGTGATGCAAAGACCTGCGCCAGCCATCCTGCCTGTGTCGCATCCAGGGACAGGCAGAAGGTACGCCAGTAATCGTCCGTTGCCGTCACCAGCAGCTTTTCCTCGTCCGGTGCCAGCTCCAGAGTGAAAAGGCTGCCGGAATCAAAGGCATGCTGGCGCAGCATGCGCTGGCAGAAGCCGTGGATGGTGTAGATGGCCGCGTCATCCATCCATTGGGCGGCGGCGCGCAGGCGTGCCGCCTGCTCCGGCCACTGCGCTTGCGGCACGTCGTCCCTCAGCGCCAGCAGGAACGCATCCGCCTCGGTCTCCAGGCCGGCGAAGAGTTGTGCCGCCTGGGCCAATCGTTGCCGAATACGGTCGCGCAACTCGCGCGTGGCCGCTTCGGTGAATGTCACCACCAGGATGTCGGGCGGCAGCAGCGGCCCGCGGAACCCGTTGTCGCCGCCATGGCCCATCACCAGTCGCAGGTACAGGGCCGCCAGGGTAAATGTCTTGCCCGTGCCGGCGCTGGCCTCGATCAGGTGGCTGCCCTGCAGTGGAAACGTCAGTGGGTTCAGGGCACTGCTCATTGGCGGCCCCCGATGTCGAGCGTGCTGCGCTGGGCCAGCAATGGCGCATACAGCCGTTCGGCCCAATGCACCATCATCGGCTCGTCGCCGGTGTGCGCCTGGACCAGTGTGTCGAAATCAGGAAAGCTGCGCCGCAGTAGCAGGTTGCTGGTGTAATCCCGTTCACCGGTGTGGTTGAAGCCGCCTTCATAGGCGCTTTGTGCCTTCTTCATGTTGGGCGCATTACCGCTCATGCATTCAAAGCCAGTGCGCACCGCCAGTGGCAGCGGCATCTGCAATGCCTGCAGCCACGCCTGCGCCATGTGTTCGAGCAAGTGCCGGGCCTGCGCGGCATCTAGCGCTGGAAACTGGAACGATTTTTCCGCATTGAGCAGCCAGCTGTGAAGCTTCAGGCCGGTGGCGCAACCACAGAGGTGATCGACCCAGGCGTTGACCAGCCGCCAGGGTTTCTTGTCGATGTCGCCGGTAAACGGCAGCAACTGGCATAGCCCTTCCGGTCCGCTGCGCAGGCCCTTCAGCCAGCCTTCAATGGCAAAAGGTGGTGGTCCGGCCAGGTCGTCAAGGCGCAGTTCGATGGGCTCGGCAGTGTCAGGCCAGTGTTGCAGGGCCTGCTGCCAGGTCATGGCCAGGGCGCCCACTTCGTCTGTCAGGGCTTCGGCATGCAGGCTGTCCCACGGCGGTGGCGGCAGCTGGCCGGTGGCACACAGGCGCGCTGCCTCCTGGTTGATGGCGACCGCGACATCATCGCCGTTGTCGATGGCACGCAGGCCGGCATCAAGCAGGTCACCGTTGATACGGGCACTTGTCAGCGCATCCAGGGCGAACGGCTCATCATCCATGGCACCGCTGTCGGTGTTCAGTGCGCGCACCTTGAGGCGCTCATTGAAGAACAGTGCCACCGGGTCACGCAGGAAACGCGCCACTTCGCCCGGGGTGGCCTGGATGTTTTCTGTCAGCGGCAGCGCCAGGCTGTCCGGGCCGGCACTGTCTCGCGGCTCCAGCGCCTCACGCCATTCGTGGGCGTAGGTGAAAAGCCGGCCTGTGGCAGCATCGCTGCGGAAATAGTCACGGCTGAACGGTTGCAGGGGATGTTCGATGGTCAGGGCATCAAGAATGTCCCCCGATGAAGCGTCTGCCAGCGTCCAGCCCTGGGCCAGGTAGTCGCGCAGCTGCCCCACCAGCACAGATGCCGGTGACGGGCTATTGTCACGGATGTTGCGGCCCACCCAGCTGATATACAGTTTTTGCCGCGCCGACAGCAATGCTTCCAGAAACAGGTAACGGTCATCTTCGCGGCGCGAACGGTCGCCCGGGCGGTACTGGCCGCGCATGGCCATCAGGTCAAAATCCATGGGCAACTGGCTGCGCGGGTAATCACCATCATTCATGCCGAGCAGGCAGACCACCCGGAACGGGATGCTGCGCATCGGCATCAGCGTGCAGAAATTGACGCGCCCGGCGAGGAAGCGCTGTGACAGGCTGCCCTGGTCCAGAGTGCGCAGCAGCACCGCGCGTGCAATGGATACCGGCACGGCCTGGCTGAATGCGGCTTCATCACAGGCCAGCTGCCACTGTTCCAGGGCGTCGATGACGCTGGCCTGCAGCTGTGCATCTGTTTCATCTTCAACCAGCGCAATGTCATCAAGCAGTTGTGTCAGGCGTTCGCGCCACTGGGCCGGTGTGCCGTCCTGTGACAGTTGCTGCCAGTGTCGTTGCAGCACCTGGATGAATGCCGCCAGTTGTCCGGCCAGCCGTGCCGACAGGCCGGCCACTTCGTCGAAGGGTTCGATCGCCTGCCAGGCCGGCGCGTTGCCGGTGGCATAGCCGAGCAGCATGCGTTCAAGCCCGAACAGCCAACTGTTATGGGCCAGGTGTTCGGGCAATTGCAGTGACGCACGGTGCCCGGCGTCGAACCCCCAGCGAATACCGGCGTCCGCTGCCCATTGACGCACCAGCGGCAGATCACTGGCGGCAATACCAAAACGCTGGCGGATGGCAGCCACATCCAGCAGGTCAAGGATGTCGCTCACTGTAAAACGCAGTGTCGGTGCGTTGAGAAGCTGTGCCAGCGCGCCGGCCAGGGGCAGCGTGTGTTGCTGGCTGCGGTCCGACAGGGTGTAGGGGATGTGGCGCGGGTCATCCTGCGCAATACCGCCAAACACGGCTTCCACATGCGGGGCGTAGGACTGGATGTCCGGCACCATGACAATGATGTCCCGGGCCTTCAAGGCGCTGTCCTTTTCAAACAGGTCGAGGAGCTGGTCGTGCAGGACCTCCACCTCCCGTTGCCGGCTGTGGGCAACGTGGAAAGACAGCGAATCATCGCCGTCTTCGCGCACGCGCCGTTCGTCCACGGCCGCATTGGTCAGTGAGAAAATATCCTGCTGCAGCTGCCGAAGAAGGGGCGCACAGGTGTCGTCCTGCGGGCGGGGTGGCGTGAACACATCAATGCTCTGGAACCAGTCCTGGTAGCGTTCCGGTACGTCATAGCTGTAAAGCAGGTTGATGTAGTCGCGCCCCTGTTTGCCCCAGCTTGCCAGCAGCGGGTTGGCTGCCATCGACAGCTCATCCGCGGACAGGCCTGCCAGTGACGGTTTGCCGGCATGACGCTGCTGCTGACGGCGCAACAGTTCGCGGTCTTCAACGATGTCGCCCCAGTAATGTTCGGACGGATTCTGCGCCAGCAGCAGAATCTGGCAGTGGCCGGACAGGGCATGCAGGGCCTCAAGCGTCTGCTGCGGCAGGGCGCTGATGCCAAACACAATGATGCGGGGCGGCAGGGTGCCGGCGATGCGGTTGTGGTCCAGTGCCTGCAGGAAGCGCGCATGAATGCTGGCCCGTGACGTGTCGCGCTGGTCGGCCGGCATGTCGTCGCGCAGCAGGCGCCACAGTCGGGCCTGCCAGCGCTGACCGTTGAGTGGCACGCTGTCGGCGTTTGCCTGCGGCAGGCTGTCGTGGCCTTGCTCCCAGTGGGTCAGCCAGTCGGCGCGGTAGACCTGGTACTGGTCATAGAGATCTGCCAGCCGTTCGCTCAACTGGTAATGCTTGCGCAGGTCGGTGTCGTCGGCGAGAAAGCGTGCCAGCGGCAGGAAGGCCTCATCAGCGGACAGCGAGGGCAGCAGTCGCATCAGTCGCCAGACAAGCCGGGACTTGTCGAACGGTGATGTGTGCGGCACCTGTTCCTCGCCCAGCACCGAACGATAGGCCTGCCAGAGAAACCGGGACGGCATCTGGAACTGCTGGGCGGCGGCGATACCGCAGGCTGCATCATCTGCCAGCGCCAGTCTCAGCCACTGGGCGATGCCGTTTGACTCCACCAGGAAGACATCATCCACCAGCGGGGGAAGGGGCTGGCCCTTGATCCAGTCAACGGTCAGGGCGGTGAGGTCTTCCAGACGGTTGGCATGAATGATGGCGAAGCCGTTTTCCATGAATGGTCCCGGGCGGTTTCCGACAGCACGGTTGCCGTGACCGGCCCATGCGCTGGTCACTGTAGCCCAGCTGGCAGTGACTGGCCATATTCAGGGCGGTGGATGCTGTGGCAGCGGTTTACGCGGTATGCTTGCCGCAACACGTCCGGGGAATGGCCACTGTGAAATCCGCTTTTCGCTTGTTCACCATGGTGCTTGTCAGTCTGGTTGTCTGGCCCGTGGCGGCGTCAGCCGCCGGCGTCTGGGTGACGGACGATGGACAGCGTCATCTGGGTGCCCGGGCCCTTTATCTGCTGGAGCAGGATGCCCCGCTGACGCTGGAGCAGGCCCGGCAGCGGTTTGCCAATGGCCAGGCTGTGGCGGCCAGTCACGACGCCCTTTCTTTCGGTATTGGAAACAAGCCGGTGTGGGTCCGGGTGCTGGTGGAAAACCCCGGCGACGGTGACGCCAGGCGCCTGTTGCTGGCTGGCGCCCCATGGCTGGATCTGGTCGACGCCTGGTTCGTGGATCCCGATGGCGCGATTACGCAGGTGCGTGCCGGTGACTCGTCCGCCCGGTTGCAGGCGGCTGTGCCGGCCCTGGGCTACCTGTTTGAACACGACTGGCAGCCCGGGATCAGCGAGTTGCTCCTGCGCGTGGAGACGGATGATCCGCTGGTCCTGCCGATGACGTTGATGGGACCCTCCGCCTGGGACAGCACCCTGCAGGCCGGGCATTATGCCTACGGCTTTGTGTATGGTTTCCTGCTTGCGTTGCTCGCTTACAACCTGATGCTGTTCATCGGATTGCGCCAGCGCAGTCACTTCAATTATTCCGTCTATCTGGCTTCCTTCATTGCCATGAACCTGGCCTACACCGGTCACGGTTATGCCTGGCTGTGGCCGGGCGCGGTGGATGTGCAGCGCTATATCATCTTCGTGTTCATGGCCCTGTTTGCCTGTGCCGGGCTGCGATTTGCCAGTGGTTTTCTCGCCCTGCGTGATTATTCGCCACGCATGGCAAAGGCGATTGGTCTTGGCTGTGCGGCGTTTATGGCGGCGCTGGTGGCGACCATCGCCATGGGATTGCACCGGGAAGCGGCATACGTGGCGTTCACCATGGCGCTGCTTTTTTCCCTGGTGATGGTGGAGCTCGGCTGGGCAGCGGTGGCGCGGCGCTATCCCGCGGGCCGCTATTTCCTCGCGGCGGCCTGTTTCGGCATGGCGGGCACATTGATAACCACCCTGACTGTCTGGGGGTGGGTGCCTTACAGCCGCCTGGCCTATCGGGCGGTGGAATTTGGGCTGTTGGTGGAGGCGACGCTGCTGGCCCTGGCTGTTGCCTACCTGGTGCGGCGTCATGAAATGGCCCGGCGCCAGGCGGAACACCGTGCCAGCATTGATCCGCTGACCGGCCTGTGCAATCGCCGTGCGCTTGCCAGCCGGGGGGAGGCCCTGCTGGCCATGGCACGGCGCAATGGCCAGCCTCTGTCGCTGGTGCTGTTTGACCTGGATCACTTCAAGCTCATCAACGACCGCCATGGCCATGCCGCCGGCGACCAGGTGCTGCGCGATACGGCCCGGCTGATGGAAGAGCAGTGCCGCGCGGGTGATTTGACCGCACGCTGGGGCGGCGAGGAATTCCTGTTCCTGTTGCCCGACACCGACGTCGTGCGCGCACAGGTTCTGGTAACGCGTCTGCGTGAGTACCTGCAGGACCGCATCCAGTTGGCAGGCAAGGGGGCCTTGCCGGTCTCCGCCAGCTTTGGCATTGCCGGGCTTGAGGATGAGCAGACGCTGGAACAGCTGGTCAACAAGGCCGACCGGATGCTGTATGAGGCCAAGCGACAGGGGCGTGACCGGGTCTGTGTGATCGGGCCTGCCGGATAAGAAGGGCCCCTGTGGGGCGGGGTGTCGTTCGTGAGGATGGATCCCAACGGCTTGTTGCCGTTGAGGCCATTCGGGCTTCGCCGCGTTGCCGCTCGTCGCCATTTGCGGTGCAAATGGTCGAACGGAGGTTCTCATCAAGCGCTCAGGCCTACCGGATAAGAAGGGCCCCTGCGGGGCTTGGGTGTCGTCCGTGAGGATGGACCCCAACGGCTTGTTGCCGTT